>Ga0182737_1000482_pt1 | contig 55750 bp, 59 predicted proteins | sample eDN5th30CBELigOP_FD_128878 | JGI IMG/M metagenome (GOLD analysis project Ga0182737, IMG submission 128878) | Enriched Organic Plus compost microbial communities from Emeryville, California, USA - eDNA 5th pass 30_C BE-Lig OP (version 2) (version 2) ...
ATCGCCTTCGTCAGGGGCGGCCACACGAATTTCATCGTGAACCAGCCCAGAACGAAGAACACGAGCATCTGGAAAAAGATCGTCGCGTTCAGATTCACGGTCGTTCCTTTAACACCTTGCGGCTCCGGTCGCACTGATGGCGTCGCGGAGCACTCGATACTTTGCCGACCTGCAGCGGAAGAATTCCACTACCGCCGGCGTCAAGCCCGCCGTTACCCGGCGGGCGTTGCCATGAACCGTCGGGCTTAGCCCACGAACGGGTTGGCGAAGGCGAACAGCATGGCAATACCCACGCCGATCAGGAACGCCGCGTCGATCAGGCCGGCCAGCAGGAACATCTTGGTTTGCAGCGCATTCATCAGTTCGGGCTGACGAGCCGAAGCTTCCAGGTACTTGCCGCCCATCAGTGCGATGCCGATGCAAGCGCCGATGGCGCCCAGACCGATGATAAGACCGCAAGCGAGAGCAACGAAAGCGACGTTGGTCATGACAACTCCTTGGTTAGAAATCTGAAGTCAAATTGTAAGAAAACGGGTACTGCTTGGAATGCAAGAAAACCTTGCGCCCCGGCGCGGGGTTGGGCCCGCGCCGGGAAAAAAGGGTCAATGCCCTTCGTGAGCCTGGCCGATGTACACCAGCGTCAGCATCATGAAGATGAAAGCCTGCAACAATACGATCAGGATGTGGAAAATGGCCCACACCGAGCCGGCCAGCACGTGGCCGATGCCCAGGCCGACGCTGGCCGCGTTCAGCCCCGTCCAGGCGCCGCCCAGCAGGGCGATGAGCATGAACACGAGTTCGCCGGCGAACATGTTGCCGAACAACCGCATGCCCAGCGACACCGACTTGGCGGCGTATTCGATCAGGTTGAGCAGCAGGTTGGCGGGGGCCAGCAGCAGCGCGCCGATGCCGTGGGCATGGAAGGGCGCCGTGAAGAGTTCCTTGACGAAGCCGCCCGGGTGCTTGATCTTGATGCCGTAGTAGAACATCAGCAGCAGCACGCCCAGCGACATGCCCATGGGCACGTTCAGGTCGGCGGTGGGCAGAATGCGGTGGTAGTAGAGCGGGTCGCCGTGGTGCGCGCCCAGGCCGGTCCAGCGCCACAGGGTGGGCATCAGGTCGACGGGGATCAGGTCGAGCGCGTTCATCAGGATGATCCAGAGGAACACGGTCAGGGCCAGCGGGGCCACGAACAGGCGGCTCTTGGCGTTGGTGACGATGCCCTTGGCCTGCTCGTCGACCATGTCGACGATCATTTCGACGAAAGCCTGGAAGCGGCCCGGCACGCCGGCGGTGGCGCGGCGCGCGGCCAGCCAGAGGACGAGGATCACGACCAGGCCGGTGAGGGCGGACCAGAACACCGAGTCATAGTTGATGACGTTGAACTGGGCGATAACGGACTGCTTCTCGCCAATATTGTTCAAGTGCACCAGGTGGTGCTGAATGTACGCGGACTGAGGCGATACGTCGCTGGCAGCAGCCATTTGAACCCTACCCTGTTTGCTGTATGCCGGACCCTTGCGAGCCGGCCGTTTGCATGATTTCTAAGCAGCTATGACAACTTGCGGAACAACAACAGCAGGAGATACCCCTTCAGCGTGAAGACCAGGCCCAGCAGCACCGCCGGCCACACCAGCCAGCCTTGCGCCACACGCGACAGCAGCCACAACAGCAGTGCCGTCATGAGCAGCTTGATCATCTCGCCGAGGAAAAAAGTAACGGGACTGGTCCGGCCCGATTTGAGTACGTTGATGAGCAGACGCAATGCAAACAACGCATTGGGTATGAAATACGCCCCCGCCCCCGCCAACGCCGACAACCCTGCCGCCGACCCCGCAATGATCCCTGCAATTGCCGCCGCCGCGAGGCCCATGGCGCCCTGCGCCGCCAATACCCCCAGGAGCCCCCGGCAAGCCTGGGCATCGAGTGCCGCGCGATCGGCATCGGTAAGCACCGGAGGAGTCTCTTCTACCAGGCTTTGCATCAGGCTTCCCCGCTCCTGCGGCTAAGGACGTGCACGGTGGGTCCGCCACGTGTTTTTATCCCGCAAGCGTCAAACCCGTAGAGTATAGCGTGATTCTTTTTGCGCGGGCAAATGAAGAAACCGGCGCCGGGTCAGCCCGGCGCCGGCCGGCAAGCCGGCGGGCGGGCGGCCAGGGAAGGCCGCCCGGAAACCGCGCGCGGTCAGTCTTCCTTGACCGGCGGCGGGGCCCAGTGCCCATCCAGGGCGATGTCTTTCGGCCAGTACAACCGCATGTTCAGCATGAAGTTGCCCCGGTCGGGGGCCGGCAGCCAGTTCGACGCCTTGCGGGGGCCCGGGTCGTCGCGCTGGATGTAGATGTCGAGCGAGCCATCGGCGTTGTATTGCAGCGGATCGGTACTGCGCAACGCATAGCGGCCGATGCGGTTCGGCGCCAGGTTGTGATCAGCGTTGTACAAGATCAACGACCACGATGCATTGACCGGGGGCAATTGCCCTTTATCGAAATGCAGCACGTATTCCTCGTCGCTGCGCAGCAATTCGCCGTCATCGTCGATGGTGGTGACCGGATACAGGGCGTCGCGCGGCGTGGTGGCGCCCAGGCCGGCGTAGGCGATGGCCGCGCGCCGGGTGTAGTCGGTGCCGTAGGTGCCGATGCCGGTCAGCACGGTGCGCCAGCCGTTCATGGGCACGCCCAGGCGGTTGACCGCGTCGGCGATGCGGCGGCCGGCGACGGGCCGGGCGTCGGCCAGCGCCTGCTGCACCACCGGGTCGAGCCGGCTGTACGAGAACGGCTGCGGGCCCGCCAGGCCGATGCGGCGCAGGCGCGACAGGATGGCGTTGTCGTTGGCGTGCGGGGGGTTGGCCTGCAGCAGTTCGCCGAACACGGTGAAGAACGTGGCGGGATCCATCGCCGCGACCTGCTGGCCCGGCGAACCCTGGGTGTTCCAGGTGACGGACGAGGCCGGCATCACGGGCGGGGGCAGCATCGAGGGCGCGCCCACGGGCACGTAGCCGGGGCTGGACGGGCTTTGCGGCCAGGCGGCCGGCTTGGCCGCGCCACGCCGCGGCGGCGTCACGGGCGCGGGCGGCGGCACGGCCATGGGCGAGGTGGTCATGCCGGCCTGGAATTGATTGACCGCGCCGTAGTCGGCCGCCCCGCCGGTCTGGATGCGGGCGATCAGCCAGCCCATGCTGGTGGGGCTGCGCACCACCTCGACGCCGATGGGCGGCGTGCCTTGCCAGTGCGGCCCGACGATGGCGAAGGTCTGCTCGCCGTTGCCGGTGGTGCGGGTGCCGCGCGAGGCGTATTCGTCCGTCCACATGTCCAGCAGCGACAGCGCGTAGTAGCGGCCGCCGGAACCGGGCACGCGCACGATCAGCGGCTGGCGCGAGACGTCGTACCACAGGCTGGAATACAGCATGTCGGTGCTGGGCCAGGCCACGTCGGTGGCGCCGGGATCCGGGAACACGGTGCGGTGGCCGAACTGGTTCATCGGCGCCTTGCCCGCCAGCGAGGTCTGGACCTGGGTGGCCGAGCGGCGCGTGGCCTCCATCAGCACCATCGGGTACGCGTACAGGTACGCATCGATCGCGATGTCGCGCAATTCCTCGGCGGAAACGACCGGGCCGGCCGCGGCGGTGGGCGTCTCGGACACCAGTCGCATGGACGGCTGCGGGTACTGCGCCAGGGCGGCGCAGGCAAAGCAGGCGCCCAGCGCGCCGGCCAGCGCGGCGCGAGGCCAGCGGCGGGAAGAGAGGGGGGAACGACTATGCATGAGGGCTCCTTGTTCGTTGTTGGCAAACGAGCCGGCCGTCCACCGGGGTGGACGGCCTCTTCGACATAACGCCGTTCCAGGATAGGCGCGGAAACGGCAACAAGGTGCAATTCAAAGGTTACAGCCCGAAACCGGTCGTCCCAATATTGCCCCCGATCGCCCGCCTTTCCCATGCATAGCCGGCGTAACAGGCGTTACTTGTGCCGGAAGACGGGGGGCCGCTTTTCCACGAAGGCGGCCATGCCTTCTTTCTGATCTTCGGTGCCGAACAGCGAATGGAACACGCGGCGTTCGAACAGCAGCCCTTCGTTGAGCGAGGACTCGAAGGCGCGGTTGACGCATTCCTTGGCCATCATGACCGACGGCAGCGACATCGAGGCGATCACGGTGGCGGCCTCGATGGCCTCGTCCAGCAGCTTGCCGGCCGGTACCACGCGCGACACCAGGCCGGCGCGCTCGGCTTCTTCGGCGCCCATCATGCGGGCCGTCAGGGCCAGGTCCATGGCCTTGGCCTTGCCGACCGCGCGCGGCAGGCGCTGCGTGCCGCCGGCGCCGGGAATGACGCCCAGCTTGATTTCGGGCTGGCCGAACTTGGCGCTGTCGGCGGCGATGATGATGTCGCACATCATGGCCAGTTCGCAGCCGCCGCCCAGGGCGTAGCCGGAGACCGCGGCGATGACCGGCTTGCGGATGCGCTTGAGGGTTTCCCAGTTGCGGGTGATGTACTCGCTGCCGTAGACGTCCATGTAGGACCAGTCTTTCATGGCGCCGATGTCGGCCCCGGCCGCGAACGCCTTTTCACTGCCGGTGATGACGACCGCGCCAATGCCGTCGTCGGCCTCGAAGGCCAGCAGCGCGGCGCCCAGCTCGTTCATGAGCTGATCGTTCAGCGCATTGAGCGCCTTGGGGCGGTTCAGTGTCAGCAATCCGACACGGCCACGGGTTTCGACCAGCACAAACGACTCGCTCATGGATGTCTCCTGGAGAAATAAGCGTAGGAAAGTAAGATAGCGCAATGAACACACCCGTAATTTACCGCCTGGAACCCCATGACCCCGCCGGCCACCGCTACCGGATTACCCTGACGGTGCCCGAACCCGACCCGGCCGGACAGCGGATGGCGCTGCCGGCCTGGATTCCAGGCAGCTACCTGATCCGCGATTTTTCGCGCCAGGTCGAGACACTGGCCGCCCGCGCCGGCGGCCAGCCCGTCGCCGTGACCAAGCTGGACAACCACACCTGGCAAGCCGCCCCGTGCCAGGGACCGCTGCAGGTCGACTACACCGTCTATGCCTGGGACCTGTCGGTGCGCGGCGCGCACCTGGACGAAACCCACGGCTTCTTCAACGGCACCAGCGTCTTCCTGCGCGTGGAAGGCCGCGAACACGAACCTTGCCTGCTGGACCTGGCCCCGCCGCGCGGCATCGCCGGCTGGAAGGTCTACACCAGCCTGCCCGAGGCGCGCGGCCGGGCCGGCGCCGCGCGGCGGCACGGATTCGGCCTGTACCAGGCGCCCGACTACGACGCGCTGATCGACCACCCCGTGGAAATGGGCACGCCGCAGGTGGCGCGCTTCACCGCGCACGGCGCCGAGCACGAACTGGTGTTCACCGGCGTGGCGCCGCGGCTGGACCTGGCGCGCATCGCGGCCGACGTGCGCCGCATCTGCGAAACCCAGATCGCGTTCTTCGAGCCGCGCAGCCGCCGCGCGCCCTTCCTGGACAGCAGCGACCGCTATGTCTTCATGACCATGGTGGTGGGCGATGGCCACGGCGGGCTGGAACACCGCGCCAGCACCGCCTTGATGGCCTCGCGCAAGGACCTGCCGGTGCTGGGCCAGCAAGGCCAGGGCGAGGGCTACCGCGGTTTCCTGGGGCTGGTCAGCCACGAGTATTTCCATACCTGGAACGTCAAGCGCATCAAGCCGGCCGCGTTCGTGCCCTACCATCTTCAGCAGCCCGACCTGACCCGGCTGCTGTGGGTGTTCGAGGGCTTCACCTCGTACTACGACGACCTGATGCTGCTGCGGTCGGGCAGCATCGGCCTGACCGACTACCTGCGCCTGCTGGCCAAGACCATCACCGGCGTGGCGCGCTCGCCGGGGCGGCGCAAGCAGTCGGTGGCCGACAGCTCGTTCGACGCCTGGACCCGCTACTACAAGCAGGACGAGAATTCGCCCAACGCGCTGGTCAGCTACTACACCAAGGGCGCGCTGGTGGCCCTGGGGCTGGACCTGGCCATCCGGCGCGACAGCGGCGGCGCGCATTCGCTGGACGACGTCATGCGCCTGCTGTGGCAGCGCTACGGCCGCGACTTCTACCGCGGCAAGCCCCAGGGCCTGCCCGAAGACGCCCTGCCCGCGCTGGTGCGCGAAGCCACCGGGGTCGATGTGCGGCGCTTCGTGGCGCGCCATGCCTATGGCACGGCCGACGTGCCCCTGGCGGAATTGCTGGCGCCGCATGGCATCAGCCTGCAATGGAAGCCCACGGTCAACATCCCGTCGCTGGACGTGCGCACGCGCAAGCAGGGCGAATCGCTGGCCCTGGCCACGGTGCTGGAAGGCGGCGCGGGCCACAAGGGCGGGCTGTCGGCCGGCGACGTGCTGGTGGCCATCGACGGCCTGCGCGTGGACGCCCCCGCCGGGCTGGACCTGCTGCTGGCGCAGTACCGCCCCGGCGACCGCGTCACGGTGCACGTATTCCGGCGCGACGAGCTGCGCGCCTTCACGGTGCGGCTGGCACCGCCGGCGGCGCTGGACTGCGTGCTGGCGGCGAAGTAGCACGGCGCCCGCCGGCGCGCCGGCGGCGCGGCGGCGGGCGCGATATGACATCCCCCTGCAAACGAAATGCCCCTGCTCCCGGGCGAGGCCCGCCGCACGCCTCAAATCATTGAAAATTCCGATGAATATTAATAGATATATATGTCTTTTAATTATCATTTAAAGCCAATAGAGTGACAGTTCAATGGCAACCGGCACCGCCGGCAAAACAAACATCGGGAGACAACCGCCACGCCGGGCCGAGTGCATGCGCCGACCCTGACGCAGCGGAAACCGCATCATGCAAGACGCGAGCAGCATGGGGCAGCAAGCTGTTGACGAAGCCATCCTTTCGCGCAGGTCGGTGCGCGCCTTCAAGGCGACGCCCGTCGCGCGCGCCGACATCGAGGACGTGTTGCGCGTGGCCGGCCGGGCACCCTCGGGCAGCAACAGCCAGCCATGGCAGGTGTATGTCCTGACCGGCGCCGCGCGCGACGGCCTGTCGCGCGCCCTGCTCGAGGTGTATGACGACCCGGTGCGCCGCGAGCGGGAAACCGAAGAATATGCGTACTACCCCACGCGCTGGGTGTCGCCGTTTCTGGAACGGCGCCGCAAGGTCGGCTGGGACATGTACACCTTGCTGGGGCTGACGCGCGAGGACAAGGCGGGCATGCACGCGCAGCTGGGCCGCAACTTCGCCTTCTTCGACGCACCCGTCGCCTTGATGTTCACCATGGACCGCTCGATGGAGCTGGGATCGTGGCTGGATTTCGGCATGTTCCTGCAGAACATCATGATCGCCGCCCGGGGCCGCGGCATCGACACCTGCCCGCAAGCGGCTTTCACGCGCTATCACCGCATCATCCGCGCATATCTGAACCTGCCCGAACAAGAGCGATTCGTGTGCGGCATGAGCATGGGCTATGCCGACCCGGACGCCATTGTGAATTCGCTGATCGTCGAACGCGAACCACTGGAACGCTACGCGACGTTCATCGACCAGGAGCCAAGCACCATCCCGCATGCCGCCGTGGCGAGGCGGATTTCCTGAAACAAACCCGCGGGCCCTGCCATGGCCTTGGGCCATCAAGCAACACCGAGCCGGCGGAAAACGGCAAGCGGCGACTGCCCATCCGGGCGGCACGCCGGATATCAAAGGAGGCAGTATGCAGACGAACAAGAAACAGTGGGGCAGCAACGGGGTACGCCGCGCGATGGCGGCGTGGCTGTTGGGGGGCGCGACGTTGCTGGCGGGCACCGCCCACGCATTTCCGGACAGGCCGGTACGCCTGGTCGTGGGATTTCCACCCGGGGCGTCGGACCTGTCGGCGCGCATCGTGGCGCAAAAAATGTCGGAAATCTGGGGCCAGCCCGTGGTGGTCGAGAACCGCCCCGGCGCGGCGGGCAACATCGCCGCCTCGCAGGTCGCGACCGCCAAGCCGGATGGCTACACGATCTTGCTGGCGGTGAATTCGTACACCATCAACACCACCGTCTACCGCAACCTGAAGTGGGACCTGTTGCGCGACTTCACCGCCATCGGCCGGTATGCCAAGTCGCCGATGGTCGTGGTGGTCAACAACGAATTGCCCGCCAAGAATGTCGACGAACTGGTGGCCTACGCCAAGAGCAAGCCCGGCATGCTGAATTACGGCTCCGCCGGCACCGGCACGGCGCCTCACCTGGCTGGGGAAATCTTCGCCGATCGCACCGGCGTCAAGATGGTTCATGTGCCCTACAAGGGATCGGCGCCGTCGGTCACCGCCCTGATGGCCAATGAAGTCCAGGTGGCCTTCGGCGCCATGTCGGCCTTCGACGGCGCCGTGCGCGGCGGCCGGGTGCGACCCCTGGCAGTGACCACCGGCCAGCGCTTCTCGCAGTTGCCCGAGGTGCCCACCGTGGCCGAAAGCGGCATCGCCGATTTCGACCTGGATATCTGGTACGGCCTGCTGGCGCCGGCCGGCACGCCCGCCGACGTCGTCAAGGCCTTGAGCGATGCGCTGAAAAGCGCCGTGGCGGATCCGGCAGTCAGCCAGAAGCTGCACGATGCCGGGCTGGACACCTCTTATCTGGACAGCGCAGCGACCATGACGCTGATGAAACAGGACGTGGCCCGCTGGGCCGAGATCGCCAACCGCCTGAACCTGAGCCTCGAGTAAGCATGATGCACACGGAAAAAGAGGGATGGCAGCACCTGGAAACGGTGCTGCGCGCCGACGCCGGCACGGCGTCGGCCGGTGGCCTGCGCTTTGTCGGCCAGGGACTGCAGCGGCCCGAATGCGTGCTGACGCACCGGTCGGGCACGCTGTACGTCTCGGACCGCCGCGGAGGCATCCTGTGCCTGCGCGCCGACGGCCGGCAACAGCTGATCGGCAAGTCTCCCCTGCTGCCCAACGGCATCACGCTGGAAAAAGACGGCAGCTTCCTGGTGGCGAACCTGGGCGCGGATGGCGGCGTGTGGCGCGTCGACCCCGCCGGCCAGGCCACCCCCTGGCTGATGGAGATCGACGGCAAATCGATCGGACGGGTCAATTTCGTCGCGCGCGACCACGCCGACCGGCTGTGGGCCTGCATCAGCGCCACGGACGGCGGCGACCGCTACCCGCTGGACGACGCCACGGGATATATCGTGCTGTGCGACGCCCAGGGCGCGCGCGTGGTCATGGACGGCCTGCATTACACCAACGAATGCCGCGTCGGCGCCGACGGCGCGCACCTGTATGTGAACGAGACGTTCGGCCGGCGCTTGACGCGGTTCCGCATCGGCCCCCAAGGCCGCCTGGGCGGCCGCGAGGTCGTCAGCGGCTTCGAGGCCGGCGACTTCCCGGACGGCCTGACGCTGGACGCCGAGGGCGGCGCGTGGGTCGTGTGCGTGGGCAGCAATCGCCTTTATCGCGTCGGCGCCGACGGCACCCGGCGCCTGGTGATCGACGACGCCGACGACGCCACCGTACAACGCCTGGAGGCCGCATTCATTGCCCGCACGCTGGACCGCCCCACCCTGTCGTCGGCGCGCGGGCGGCGGCTGCAGAACATCACCAGCCTGGCGTTCGGCGGCCCGGACCTGCGCACGGCCTACATGGGCTGCCTGGCCGGCGATGCCCTGGCGGTCTTCGATTCCCCCGTGGCCGGATTGCGCCCGGCCCACTGGGACTGGGGGCGGACATGACGGCGGGCATCATCATCGAGAACATCCTGCAGGCGCTGCTGACCGGCTTGCTGGTGGGCAGCGTGTATGGCCTGCTGTGCGTCGGCCTGGGCATGATTTTCAGCGTGATGCGCGTCATCAACTTCGCCCAGGGCGAATTCATGATGATCGGAATGTACGCCGCGCTGTTCTGCTTCCAGGCGCTGGGCTTCGGGTCGGCGCTGGGCGTGTGGCTGGGATTGATCGCCAGCGCCCTGGCGGCAGGCGCCATCCTGTATGCGGTCGGGGCGCTGCTGCATCCGGCCCTGCTGGCGCGGGTCACGGGCACGCGCGTGGCCGGCAGCGAGGGAGACGGCCATTATCCGCAGCTGACGCTGACGCTGGGCCTGTCGCTGCTGCTGGCCAACGGCGGGCTGATTGTGTTCGGGTCCTCGCCCCACACGATCCAGACCGACTTGTCGTCGTCGGCCTGGACCATCGGCCCCTTGATGGGCGAAGACGTCCTGCTGTTCCTGAACAAGGCCCGCGTACTGACCTTCGGCGTGACGCTGGCGGTCGCCGTGTGCGTCGCCTTGTTCATCACCCGGACGCGCACGGGCAAGATCCTGCGCGCCTCGGCCGACAACGCACTGGCGGCGCTGTACATGGGTATCGACGTCACGCGCGCGCACCGCCTGGCGTTTGCGCTGGGCGCGGCCATCACCGGCATTGCCGGCGGGCTGCTGGCCGCCTCTTACCCGTTCCAGCCCTATGTGGGCGTCGAGTTCGTCGTGATCATGTACGCGGGCGTGGTGCTGGGCGGCATGGGCAGCATTCGCGGCGCGTTCTGGGGCGGGCTGACGATCGGCCTGGTGCAGCAGATGTCCAGCCTGGTGCTGCCCATGCAATTGCAGGGGGCCGCGATATTCGGGATGTTCCTGCTGGTGATGCTGTGCCGCCCGCAAGGCCTGTTCGGGAGGGTCACCGATCGTGCGTAAACACCAAGCCCTCAACGGATCGAAATCCGCCATCGCGCTTACGCTGGGCCTGGCGGCCGCGTATCTGCTGGCAGCGATATGGGTGCGCAACCCGTATCTTCTGCTGATCATGACCCTGGTGCCCCTGTGGGCCACCCTGGGGGTGTCGTGGAACACGTTCAGCGGCTATTCCGGGCTGCTCTCGTTCGGCCACGCGGTGTTCTTCGGCCTGGGCGCCTATGCCGTCGCGGTAGGCTTCGCGCAGTTCGGCATCACGCCCTGGCTGGGGCTGCCGCTGGCGGCGGCGGTCGGCGCGCTGGCGGGCCTGTTGGTGGGCATCCCCACCTTCGGCCTGCGGGGCGTGTACTTCAGCCTGGCGATGCTGGCCTACCCCCTGGCCATGCTGTACGTGTTCGAATGGCTGGGCCTGCAGGAAGTGACCCTGCCCCTGAAGCGCGAGCATGCGGCCGCCTACATGCAGTTCTCCGATCACCGGGTGTACGTGCTGATCGCGACTGTCATGCTGGTGGCGGCGGTACTGCTGCAGTTGCGGATCGGCCGATCGCGCTTCGGCCTGTCGCTGCTGGCGGTCAAGCAGAACGAGATGGCGGCCGAAACGGCCGGCATCAATCCGTTTCGCTGGAAGCTCATGGCGCTGGTGCTGTCCGGGGCCGTGGCCGGCCTGGCGGGCGGCCTGTACGCGGTGGTGCTGGTCACCGTAACGCCGCAATCCGTCTTCGGCCTGCTGGTATCCGCGCAAGCCCTGATCTTCACCATGTTCGGCGGCATGGGCTGGGTGGCGGGGCCGATCGTCGGCGCGGCGATACTGCTGCCATTGAGCGAACTGCTCAGCGCCACGGTCGGCGCGCGCCTGCCCGGCATCCAGGGCGTGCTGTACGGGATCGCCATCATCCTGGTGGTGCTGATGGCTCCGGAAGGCCTGCTGCCCAGGCTGGCGGGCCGGCAGTCCCGCGCCGCACGGCGGCCCGGCGGCCCGGACGCAGCGCCCGATGCCGGGCCCGCCTTCCGGCGCGAGCCGGGCGGCGCGCAAGCCGCCGACGCCCCGGTCATCATGCGCGTGGCCGGGCTGTCCAAGCGCTTCGGCGGCCTGCAGGCGGTCAGCGAGGTCTCGTTCGACGTACGGCAGGGCGAGATCCTGGGCATCATCGGCCCCAACGGGGCCGGCAAGACGACCCTGTTCAACCTGCTCAACGGCATCGTGCAGCCATCGAGCGGCAGCGTGACCTTCAATGGGCACGCGCTGACCGGCCTGAAGCCCTTCGCGGTCAGCCGGCTGGGCGTGGGCCGCACCTTCCAGGTGGCGCGCGCGTTCGCACGGCTGAGTGTGCTCGAGAACGTCCTGGTGGCGGCATTGTCCGGCGAATCCGACGATCGGCGCGCCCGCGAGCGCGCACGCGCCGCGCTCGAGCAAGTGGGGCTGGCCGCCTGGGCCGACGAACGGGCCGGCAGCCTGACGGCGGTACAGCTGCGCCTGATGGAAATCGCCCGGGCCCTGGCGTCCGGACCCAGGCTGCTGCTGCTGGACGAGATACTCGCCGGCCTGGGCGGCCAGGAAGTCGAACAAGTCATCGACGTGCTGCTGCGCGTGCGCCAGCTGGGCGTGACGCAGATCATCATCGAACACACCATGCACGCCATGGTCAGGCTGGCGGACCGCCTGCTGGTGCTGGACCACGGCCGCACGCTCTTCATGGGCGAGCCCGCCGCGGTGACGAGCGAGCCCGCGGTCATCGAAGCCTACCTGGGAAAAAAGTGGGTGCAACATGCTGCGCATTGAAAAACTGTGCGTCTCGTACGGCGACCTGACCGCCCTGCAGAACGTCGACATCCATGTCGCGCCCGGCGCTTTCGTGGCGATCGTCGGCGCCAACGGCGCGGGCAAGACCACGCTGTTCAAGTCCATCTCGGGAGTGATTCCGGTCGCGTCGGGTTCGATGCGCTTCGAAGGACACGACATCCTGCCAGTCGAGCCGGCGCGGCGGGCGCGGCTCGGCATCGCGCACGTGCCCGAAGGCCGCCAGGTGTTCGGCGGCCTGACCGTGCTGGAAAACCTGGAGATGGGCGCGCAGACCGACCAGGCGCGGCGCGAGTGGAAGGTGTCGCTGGACCTGATCTATACGCTCTTTCCCCGCCTGGCGGAGCGCACCGGCCAATTGGCCGGCACCCTGTCCGGCGGAGAGCAGCAAATGGTGGCGATCGGCCGCGGGCTGGCGTCGCGGCCCCGGCTGCTGATGCTGGACGAACCGTCCATGGGGCTGGCCCCCGCGGTGGCGGACGCCATATTCGAGTGCATCGAACGCGTCCACCGCGAAAGCGGAATGGCCGTGCTGCTGGTCGAGCAGCGCGTGGCGGAAGCCCTGCACGCCTGCAGCTATGGCTACGTGCTGGAATCCGGCCGGATCGCCCTGCAGGGCAACCACGACGCGATGGTCAGCGACGCGCGCATCAAACAGGCGTACCTGGGTATGTAGGCCCGGGCCCTGGCAATGCTTCACACAGCATTTTCATCAGAACAGGAGGAAGACAACATGAATACCTGGACACCTGGATTCATCCGGCGCCGGCACCTGGCGGGCATCGCCCTGGCCGGCATGGTGGCGGCCGCGCACGGGCCGGCAACGGCGCAGCCCGCCCCGCCCGAAGTCAAGCTGGCGGTGATCGTGCCGATGTCCGGCCCGTGGGCGCGCAACGGCGAACTGCACGTGAAAGGCGCGCGGGCGGCGGTGGAGGACATCAACGCCGCCGGCGGCATCAAGGCGCTGGGCGGGGCCAAGATCAAGCTGCTGGTGGTCGACACCGGCGACAGCGTCGAGAAGGCCAGGAGCGCGGCGCAACGCTTGCTGGCGTCCGAACCGGACCTGGCGGGAGCGACCGGAAGCTTCGTCAGTTCGTTCACGCTGGCCGTCACGGAAATGACGGAACGCGCGGAATTGCCGTTCCTGACGCTGTCCTATTCGGACCAGATCAACGAACGGGGCTTCAAGTATGTATTCCAGACATCCCCGTCGGCCAAGGTGCAGGCGGAAGCCACGCTGCCCATTGCCATGAAGCTTGCCACCGAGAACGGCGGCAAGCGTCCCAGGACCGTGGGCATCATCATGGACAACACCGCGTCCCCGGTCAGCTTCACCAAATCGATGCGCGAAAGCGGCTTCAAGCAGCAACAGCTGGAACTGAAGGTGGACGAAACCTATACGCCGCCGCTGTCGGATGCGACCTCGATGGTCCAGCGGCTGCGCAACGGCAGGCCGGATTTTGCCTTCCTGCTGTCGACCAACGTGCCGGACACCAAGCTGCTGCTGGAAAAGATGCGCGAAATGCGGCTGGGCAACGGCGCCATGCCGGTCATCACCAACGGCGGGCACATGGGCGCGCCGGAGCTGCTGAAGGTGATGAACAAGGAAAGCCTGGAAGGCGTGATGGTGGTGATCGCCAACTGGGGCGGCAAGGGCCACGAAGCGCTGACGCGCTCGTTCGTCGAGCGCTTCCAGGAACCCTGGATGACGCAGGACAGTATCTCGACCTACGGCGACATGTGGATATTCAAGGAAGCCATGGAAGCCGCCGGATCGGCCGACCGCAACAAGGTGGCCGATGCCATTCGCGCCATGGACACCAGCGAGGGCGCGGCGAAATACTTCGCGGGCGGGCGGTTGAAATTCGATGCCCAGGGCCGGCGCGTCGGGGCGGAAACCGTGATCCTGCAATGGCAGGATGGCAGGCCGGTGCCGATCTATCCGCCCGACCTGGCCGTGGCGCAGCCGCACTGGGCCAAGCGCTGACAGCCGATGAAGCGCGTTCACCGACCCCGCGGAGCCCGGGCATGATCGGCGCCTACGACGAGGCATGGCTGGCCCAGGTCGCCGAAGACGTCCTGGACCCCGCCTTGCCGATCGTGGACCCCCACCACCATCTGTGGGAACACGGGCGGCGTTATCTGCTGGACGAGCTGCTGGCCGATGTAACGGACGGCCATCGCATCGTGGCCACCGTATTCTGCCAATCCGGCTACGGCTATCGCGACCAGGGGCCGGACTGCCTGCGACCCGTGGGGGAAACGGCCCTGATGGCGGATATCGCCGACCAGGCATTGCGCCGGAACGCGCCCACGCGGGTGTGCGCGGGCATCCTGGGCTACGCGGACCTGTGCCTGGGCGATGCCGTGCGGCCCGTCTTGCAGGCGCACGCCGAGGCGGCCCGGGGGCGCTTGCGCGGCATACGCCACGTGGCCGCCCGGCATGAAGCGTTCAGCCGCAGCGTGCCGGACCAGCCGCCCGCCGGCCTGCTGGCCGACCCGGCGTTGCGCCGCGGCCTGGCCGCGCTGGAAGCGATGGACCTGGTATTCGAAGCCTGGGTCTACCACCCGCAACTATCCGAGGTGATTGCGCTGGCGCGCGCCATGCCGGACCTGGCCATCGTGCTCAATCACCTGGGCGGCCCGCTGGCGGCCGGCCCCTATCGGGGCAAGCGCGCCGAGGCCTTCGCCGAATGGCGCAATGCCATCGGCCTGCTGGCAGGCTGCCCGAATGTGACGGTGAAGCTGGGCGGGCTGGGCATGCCGATCAGCGGCTTCGACTTCCACAAGCAGCCCCGGCCGCCGACATCGCCGCAGTTGGCCGACGCGTGGCGGCCTTACGTCGAGACCGCCATCGAGTGCTTTGGCGCATCGCGCTGCATGTTCGAAAGCAATTTCCCTGTCGACAAGGCCATGTTCGGCTACCGCGTGCTGTGGAACGCCTACAAGCGGCTGGCCGGCGCGGCGTCCCGCGCGGACAGGGCGGCGTTGTTCCACCAGACCGCGGCACGCGTGTACCGGCTCGACCTGCCGGACATGCGCGGCTAGCCGCCCGGCCTCGCCCGGCGGCACGCGCCGGGCTTTCGCTTACTTCGACAATATCCGGAGACAACATGAAACTGTGGACTGCCCTTCTATCTGTTGCGTTAGCCGCACTGAGCGGCCAGGCCGCCGCGGCCGACTACCCGGCCAGAGCCGTCCGTATCGTGGTGCCGTTCGCGCCTGGCGGCATCGGCGACGGCGCGGCCCGCCTGCTGGCGACCAAACTGACTGAACAGACCGGCCAGGCTTTCGTGGTGGAAAACCGCACCGGCGCCGGCGGCCGCATCGGCTACGACTATGTGGCCAAGGCCGATCACGACGGCTATACCCTGGTGGCCATCGACGCGTCGTACAACATGTACCCGGGCCTGTATGCCAAGCTGCCCTGGAATATCGACGAAGACCTGGTGGGTATCACGCGTTCTTCCGAAACGCCTTATGCCCTGATCACCAGCTCGAGTTCCAAGATGAAGACCGTGGCCGACCTGGTGGCGGCCGCCAAGGCGGCCCCGGGCCGGATCAACTACGGCTCGGCCGGCATCGGCAGCGCCAACCACGCGGCCACGCACCTGTTCGCGCAGGCGGCCGGCATCGAACTGTCCCATGTGCCGTACAAGGGCATGGGCGACGCGCTGGTTGGCCTGTATGGCGGGTCGGTCGAGCTCATGCTGACCGCCCTGCCGACCGCCGCGGGCCAATTGTCCAGCGGCAAGATCACGGTTCTGGGCGTGTCGTCCGAGGCGCGCCTGCCGACATTCCCGGACCTTCCCACGATCAAGGAACAAGGCGTCGACTATGTGGGCGGGAACTGGTTCGGGCTGGCCGCCCCCAAGGGCACGCCACCGGAAATCATCGAGTTCCTGCACCAGCAGACCGTCAAGGCGCTGGCCTCGGCCGACCTGCGCAAATCGTTCGAGACCCTGGGCCTGCAACCGGTGGGCGACACGCCGCAGGCGTTCAACCAGCTGTTGCACGAACAGACCCGCTACTGGACCGATGCCTTGCGCAAAGCCAACATCGAGCCCCAATGACGAGGGCCCGCGCCATGTTTCCCCGGATAGTCTTCCTGGACGATGACCCGGTCATCCGCATCGCCCGCTACATCCTGCAGAACCGCCACGACGACCCGTGGGTGCGCGATTTCTTCGCCCCCGAGATCATCGACCCCGCCCCGGCGCTGCGGGCGGCCGCGGGCATCACCCAGGCCGATGGCGCCACGGTCGAGCTGGCATCGGGACCGGTGCGCGACGCGGACATCATCGCCTACCGCCGCGGCACGGTCGACGCCCAGGTGCTGGCAGCCAACCCCGGCTTGCGGCTGGTGGTGCGGCTGGGCGAGCGCCCCGACGGGATCGACGCGGCCGGCGCCGCGGCGGCGGGCGTGAAAGTGGCATGCGTGGCACGGCGCACGCTGCATTACACCGCCGAGCACGCCCTGCTGCTGATGATGGCGCTGGCGCGCCGGCTGCTGCCGGCCGACGGCGCGGTGCGCGCAGGACACTATGACGCGGCGCGCGTGCGCCCCATCGAGAACGTGTCCTACAACTGGGCAGGCCTGGCGGGCTCCGTCGGCCTGCACGGCAGCACGCTGGGGGTGATCGGCCTGGGCGAGGTCGGCACCCTGGTCGCGCGCCTGGCCACGGCATTCGGCATGCGGGTGCTGTATTACAAGCGCAACCGCCTGCCGGCCGACCAGGAACATGCCTTGAACATCGCATACGCCCCGCTGGACGACTTGCTGGCGGCCGCCGATTTCGTATCGCTGCATGTCGACAACGCGCCGCACAACGCCAACCTGATCGGCCAGCCGGCGTTCGCGGCCATGCGCCCCCAGGCCTTCTTCATCAACGTCAGCCGCGGGCGGCTGGTCGACGAGGATGCGCTGTACGACGCCCTGGCCAGCGGCCGCATCGCCGGCGCCGGGCTGGATACGCACCGGATCGAGCCGCGGCCGGCGCACGACCGCTACGCGAAGCTGGACAACGTCATCCTGACCCCGCATTTTGCCGGTGGCGCGAGATCGGGCGTGCTGGACGAAATCGGAGTGATTTTCCAGGCCATGCGACAGGCACTGGCCGCAACGCCGACGCGGAACACACCATGAACGACACTTTGAGCAGCCGGATCGCGCACTGGAGCGCGGGCTTCGCCATGCAAGACCTGCCGCCCCCGGCCATCGCCCTGGTCAAGCGGGCCTACCTGGATACGCTGGCCGTGACCTTGCTGGGCGCGCGGCTCGACGGGCCGCGTATTGTCGCCGGCATCGAGCGGGCGCGCGGCGCGGCGCCGGTCGCCTCGATCCACGGCATGGGCGGGAAAACCGACCTGTTGAGCGCCGCCCTGATCAACGGGACGTCGGCGCACGCGGAGCTGTTCGACGACAACAGCGTGCCCATGATCGCCCACCCCAGTTCGCCGCTGGTCTCCGCCCTGCTGCCATTGGCGCAGGCGCACGGCCTGCCGGGCCGCAAGCTGGTCGAGGCCTATGCCGTCGGATTCGAGGTCGGCGTGGCGCTGGGCCGCGCCGCCAACCCCGCGCTGTACGAAAAGGGCTGGCACGTGACCCGGGTGCTGGGCGTCATCGGCGCCACCGCCGCGTGCTGCCGCCTGCTGGGCCTGGCCCCCGAACGCACGATGGCGGCGCTGGGGATTGCCGCCACGCTGGCCAGCGGCCTGCGGCAGAACTTCGGCACCATGACGATGGGCCTGCACGTGGGATTGACCGCGCGCGATGCGGTGCACGCCACCCTGCTGGCCCAGGCGGGCATGAGCGCCGATGGCGCGGCCCTGGACGGCAAGTACGGCCTGTTCCCGACCTTCTCCACCGGCGCGCTCGCGCCGGTGGACTTCGGCCGGCCGCTCGAGCTGATGGCCTCGGGCATCACCTTCAAGCCTTATCCGTCGGGCGCGCCGACGCATGCCGCCGTGGACGCCGCGCTGGCGCTGCGTGCCCGTCCGGGTTTCGACCCGGGGCAGGTCCGCCGCATCACCTGCCTGGTGCACCCCTGGAATGCCATGACGCTGCGCGAGGAAGAACCGCGCAATGCCTTGCAGGCCCGGGTGAATATGCGGTACTGCATCGCGGCGGCGCTGCGATACGGCGAACTGACCTTCCGCCAGTTCGACGACCGCCTGGCCGGCGATGCGGCCCTGCGGGACCTGATGCGCACCATCGCCATCGAAGTGGCGGACGATCTTCCCGACAATGGCGAATTTCCCGCCGAACTGCGGGTGGAAACGCGAGACGGCCAGGTGTGGGCGGAACGGCGCGAGGTGCCGCCCGGCGGCTCCAGCCGCCCCCTGGCCGACCGCGATATCGTGGCCAAGTTCCAGTCCTGCGCCGGCGTGTCGCTGCCCGCCGCGGCCGCCGAGCGCGTCATTGGCATGGTGCTGGATCTGGAAAACCTGGCTTGCGCCGCCTCTTTGTGCGAACTGCTCGAGGGCCGCCCAGGCGGCGGACAGCCATGATGCCTACTGTCAATCAGATCGCGGCCCAGTGGATGTCGGCGCTGGCCTGGGAACGGATTCCCGCCGACCTGGTCGCCAGCGCCAAGCTGCGCATACTGGATACCGTGGGCGTGGCGCTGGCGGCCAGCGCGCAGCCGTACGGCCAGGTCATGAACCGGGCCATGGCGGAATTCGAACAACCCGGGCCTTGCCGGGTGATGGGCCTGCGCGCCACCACCGGCCCGGCGTGGGCCGCCCTGGCCAACGGCATGCTGGCGCACGCGCTGATCTTCGACGATACGCACAGCGCCTCCATCGTCCATCCCACCAGCCCCCTGCTGGCGGCCACCCTGGCCGCGGGCGAGAAGGCCGGCGCCACCGGCCGGGACCTGCTGCTGGCGTTGATCGGCGGCACCGAACTGGCCTGCCGCATCGGCCTGGTCGCGCAAGGGAATTTCCACGCCGCCGGCTTCCAGCCCACGGCGATCGCCGGGCCGTTCGGCTGCGCCTATGCGGCCAGCCGGCTGTATGGGCTGGATGCCGCGCGCATGGCCCATGCCGCCGGCATCGCCGGAAGCATGGCCGCCGGCATCAACGAAAGCTGGACGGACGGCACCTGGGCGCAGATCATGCACCCCGGCTGGGCGGCGCATAGCGGCGTCTCGGCCGCGACACTGGCCAAGCAGGGATATACGGGCCCCGGCACGGTGTTCGAGGGGCGCTTCGGCCTGTTCCGCACGCATATCCAGCGCGACGATTTCCAGCCCGACTTCACCGCCGTGACGGCGGGCCTGGGCGATGACTGGCAAGGGCGGCACACCGTCTTCAAGCCCTACCCGTGCGCCCACGTCATCCATCCGTTTCTGGATGCCATACTGGAAATGTGGCGCGCCGGGCTGCGCGCAGAGCATGTCGAACGGGTGGTGTGTCCCATCGCGCAGTACATGGTGCGCATCGTGTGCGCGCCCGCCGAGGAAAAACGCCGCCCGCTGGGCGAAGCCCAGGCGCGCACCAGCCTGCAGTATTCGCTGGCCGAGGCGCTGCACACCGGCCGGCTGGATGCGGGCAGCTATTCGGCGGCCTGCCTGGCGAACCCCGCCATCCTGGCCCTGGCCGATCGGATCGAATATGTTATCGACGATACCGCGCCCGACAGCCGGGCCTACAAGGGCTGGGTCATCGTCGACACCCGGGATGGCCGGCGGCTGGAGCAAATCGTGCCGCATACGCGCGGCAGCGCGGAAAACCCGATGAGCCCGGCCGACGTGCGGGCCAAGTTCCAGGCCAACGCCAGCTTGCGCCTGCCCGGCCATCGCGTCGACGCCATCCTCGAGGCGGTCGACCGGCTGGAGCAACAGACGGCCGGCCAGCTGGCGGCGTTATGCGTGCCGGACGACGCGCCGGCGTGAGGCCGGGCGAACCGGGGTTTCAGATCTGGCCGCGGGCCCGCATCCGGTCGATCGCCGCGGCGTCGTAACCCAGTTCGGCGAGTATTTCTTCGGAATGCTCGCCGAGCATCGGCGGCGGCCTGCGCAGCCGGCCCGGCGTATCCGAAAACTTCACCGGAAAACCCAGTTGAGGGATGGTGCCCTCGACCGGATGTTCCATGTGCTGGATCAGCCCGCGCGCCGCGACCTGCGGGTCGACCAGGGCCTCGCCCATCGTGTTGACCGGTGTCACCGGCAGATCGTGGTCCGCCAGGACACGGCACCAGTCGTCGCGCGTGCGGGTGGCGAACAACGCGGCCAGCGCTTGCCGCTGGGCGTCGCGGGCCTGGCCCTCGGGCCACTGCTGGTCCTTCCATTGCGCCAGGCCGGTGACGTCGCAGAACCGCTGCCAGAAATGTTCCTCGAACGCCGCCAGGGCCAGGTAGCGGCCGTCCTGGCAGCGGTAGACGTTGTAGCAGGGGGCGCCGCCCAGGTTCATGTATTCGCCGCCCTGGGGCTCGCGGCCCGCGAACAGCCGCTCGGCGGCGTGATAGGCCAGGAACGATTGCGCGCCGTCGAACATGGATACATCGACCATCTGCCCCTTTCCGGTGGCTTGCCGCGCCACGAGCGCCGCCAGGATGCCGAACACGCCCATCAACGAGCCGCCGCCGATGTCGGCCACCAGCGTGCCCGGCACGGCGGGCGCCCCGCCGCGGCCGAACATCTGCAGCGCGCCCAGCAGCCCCATGTAGTTCAGGTCGTGGCCCGGCAGGTTCCGGTACGGGCCGTCCTGGCCAAAGCCGGATATCGCGCAATAGATCAGGCGCGGGTTGCGCGCCGACAGTACGTCGTAGTCCAGGCCAAGCCGTCGCATGACGCCCGGCCGGAAGCCTTCGAGCACGATGTCGGCGCGCTCGGCCAGCTGCATGAAGACCTGCTTGCCGGCGGGCGACTTGAGATTCAGGGTCAGGCTGCGCTTGTTGCGATTGCACAGCAGGAAGGTGCCCGAATCCTGCCGGTTGATCGGCGCGAAGCCGCGCTGGTAATCGCCGCCGCCGGGCGCCTCGATCTTGATGACGTCCGCCCCCAGGTCCGCCAGCATCTGGGTGCAGAGCGCGCCGGGCAGCAGCCGGCTGGCGTCGATGATGCGTATGCCGGCCAGCGCCTGCGGCGCGGTGGAATCGGAAGACATTGCCGGGGCTCCTGCGCGCATCAAGCGCCGGGGGGTTCGTCCACGAACAGCAAGGGCAGCTTGAGTTTCTGCACCTTGCCGGTGGTGGTCAGGGGCAGGTCTTCCTGCCGGACAAAGCGATACAGGCTGGGCACCTTGTACGCGGCCAGGTCGCGCCGGCACAGCGCGGCCAGGTCCGCCACGCTGGGCGTGGCGCCCCCCTGGGTGACCACGACCGCCGCGAGCACCTGGTCCACCACGGGGTCCGGCACCCCGACCACGTACGCCGCATGGACATCGGGATGCCGCATCAGGGTCTCTTCGACCTCGATCGGCGCGATGTTGATGCCGCCGCTCTTGATCATTTCCGTGATCCGGCCGCGATAGTACAGCCGGCCCGAAGCGTCTTGCAGGCCCAGGTCGCCGGAACGCAGGTACCCTTCGTCGTCGAACGCCTCGCGGGTCTTGGCCTCGTTCTTGTAGTAGCCGGCGAACAGATAGCCCTTGATGCGGATTTCGCCGATCTCGCCGGCCGCGCGGGTCTCGCCGGTTTCCGGGTCGCATATGCGCACCTGCACGCCGGGCAGCGGCATGCCGACAGAATGCAGGCGCAAGTCCAGCGAGTCGTCGACGTCGGTGACCGCGCAGTTGCCGTAAGTCTCGGTCAGGCCATAGACATTGCATATCTGGCGCACCCCGAGGTCCATGATGCGCCGCAGCTGCTCGGGGGTGCCGATGGTGGCGCCGCTGCGCAGCGACGACAGGTCGCGCCGCGGGCGGTCCGGGTGGTCTTGCAGCGCGTAGGCCATATTGGGCGTGCCGTAGAACAAGGTGCAGCGCTCCTGCTCGATGATCGCCAGCGCCTCTGCGGCATCGAACTTTTCCTGCAGGCACAGGCAGCCGCCGTGGGTCAGCACATTGGCGGTGGCGTTGACGCTGCCGAAGCTCCAGAACAACGACACGACCAGCCAGATCCGGTCGCTTTCGGTGGTGTGCTGGCGTTCGCCGATATTCCAGCCGTTCTCGATCGACGCCTGGTGGCGCAGCAGGATGCCCTTGGGGGCCGCGGTCGAGCCGGAGCTGTACAGCAGGAACGCGATGTCCTCGCCCTGGACTTCCGTGCCGCGCCGTTCGGCGTCGGCCTGGCTGGCGCCCTGGGCCAGTTCGTTCCAGTCGTTCCATTGATAGTCGGGATCGTCGACGGCGCGCGAGGGCTCCAGCCATACGACGTGGCGCAGCAACGGCAGGCGTGGCCGGACCTCGGCCAGCGTGTGCCGATAATCGTGGCTGCGGATGCCCTCGATGGCCAGCATGATCGTGACGTCGGCATGGTGCAGCGCATATTCCAGCTCGCGCGGGGTCGCCCAGGTATTGAGCGCCACCACCACGCCGCCGACCTGGTGGATGGCCAGGAACGACACGATCCATTCGGGCCGGTTGCTCATCAGGATGCCGATGTGGTCCCCGCGGCGTACGCCGAGGCGCAGCAGGCCACGTGCCACGCGCAAGACCTCGGATCGCAATTCGGCATAAGTCAGGCGCTGCCCGGAACCGACGACGGCCTCCCGTGCGCCGTATCGCAGAGCCTGCTCGGCCAGCAGGGCCGGAAATGTCCGGCCCTCGGGTAGTGTTGCGGCCATGTTGTGTTGCTTCTCCTGTTGCAAGGTCGCGGCCGCCTGGCGAACGGCCGCCTGGGCAGCGGACGGGATCAGACGGTCTCGAACCAGAAATCCAGGACGTCTCCCTTGCGTTCCTTGGCGAAGCGGGTGATCACGCGCGTGCCGATCGCCAGTTTCCGGGCGGCCGCGGCCGGATCGCCGAGGTCCACCCCCTTGAAGTAGCCGCCGATGGCCGTATCGGCCCCTTCCAGCAGGACATAGCCGAATGCATAAGGCGGAGGCGGCAGATTCTTGAACGCGTCGTAGACGATCGTGAATGCCTCGATGACGCCTTCGGGCCCCACCTTCACCCAGTCCGTGGTGGGCGCCAGCGTCTGGTCGGAAAACGCGCGCGGCGGCACCAGCACGCGGCCCGATTCGGCGCAGCGCCGGCCATAGATCTCGGCATCGTCGCGGATCTTCGTATAGAACCAGCTGGCGGTTTCCCCCAGCGCGTGTTCGTAGGTGATGTTCCAGTTTTCAGTGCGCTTCAGAAATTCCATCGTCTTCTCCATCAAGCTTCCACGACCATCGTTCCGAAGAACTGATGGTCACCGCCATTGCCGCTGGCAATGGCCACCTTTGCGCCTTGCACCTGGTGCGCGCCCGCGCGCCCCCATACCTGCAGCGCGGCCTCGGCCACCCGCACCATCGCGGTCACCGCGATCGGATTCGAGCAGACCGTTCCCCCCGACGGATTGACGGGCAGGCGGCCACCCAATTTGAAGTACTCGCCATCCTTGAGCATCTGGGGCGACCGGCCGATGGGCGCCAGCCCCGCGGCCTCGATGGCGTGGAATTCCGTGTTGCTGAACGGCGCGTACAGCTCGGCCGCGTCGACCTGGCGCACGGGGTCGGTGATGCCGGCCATCTTGTAGGACCGCTGGAACGATTCGCCCAGCGCGTGGGCGTCGGCATGGTCCGCCGTGTAGCCCCGGCCCATGCGATCGCCCAGGTAATAGCTTTCCGAGCTATGGGCCAGGCCGGTGATCCACACGGCTTCCAGATTGTTGGCCCGGATGTACGCTTCCGAGGCCAGCACCATGGCGCAGCCGCCGCTGGACTGCGGGCAGCAGTCGAACAGCTTGATCGGCCACGAGATCATCCGCGAGCTCATCACCTCTTCGATCGTGGTTTCCTTGCGCAGGTGGGCACGCGGGTTCAGGGCGGCATGGGCGCGATTCTTGACGATGACCCGGGCCATGTCTTCCTGGGTCATGCCATATTTATGCATGTACCGCAGCGCGGACATGGCCAGCATGGTGATGGTTCCCAGCGGCAGCGACCGCTCGTAGATCGGGTCCCATATCTTGTTCATGATGGTCTGCGAATCGCCGCATTCGCCCACCTTGTCCGCGCCTGCCACCAGCACGATGTCGCACGCGCCGGCCGCGATATGCGAATGCGCGGCGGCCACCGACGAGATGCCGGTCGACCCGCCCGTATTGATGCGCATGAAGCGCTTGTTGCGCGCGCCCACGGCATCCACGCCCAGGCGCTCGGCGTTGCCGATGCCCAGCAGGGCGTCGGGCGCCAGCGAATACACCACCGCCTCCATGTCTTGCAGCGAACGCTGGCAGTCATTCAATGCCAGCGCGACGGCCTCGCGCACCAGTTCGGGGTAGTTCGCATCGTCGCGACGCGACTTGTAGTCCGACTGTCCAATTCCGATGATTCCGACACGGGGCGCCTTCATTGCTGAACCTCTTTGCGGTCGCGTCCAAATACGACGACGGTGTTGTATTGCATGGCAAAGCCGCTGGCGCCATGCGCCAGCGCCTTGGTGACATCGGCAACCTGGTGCCTGCCGGCCTGGCCGCGCACCTGGTTGCCCGCTTCGGCAATGCGCATCAGGCCCGCGCAGAAAACCGGGTTGAACGACAGTGCGCCACCGGACGGGTTCACGGGCAGCCGGCCGCCGGACCGGAAATCGCCGCGGCCGATGCAGGCCTGCCATGCGTCGGCCTGGCACAGGCCCAGCGCTTCCAACGCGAGCAATTGCTGATAGGGGCTCGCATCGGCCACTTCGGCCACGTCGAACGCCGATTCCGCCTGGGTGATGCCGGCCGCGCCATAGGCCTGTTGCGCGGCCGAGCGCAACGACGGCAGCTCGGCCAGGTCGCGGTCGCCCAGGAAGCCGGGCTCGGTGGCCCACCCCATGCCGTGGATCCAGGCGGGCTGGCCGATGCCCCGCTCGGCGATGAACGCATCGCTGCCCAGCACCACGGCCACCACCGCGAAAGCCGGCTGGCTGACCATGCCTTCGGTCAGGGGCCAGCGCACCACCCGGCTGGAGGCGATGACCCGGGGGTCGACCGGGCCGGCCGAGAACTCCGGGTAGGCGATCGCGGCATGCTTGCGGCTGCCCGCTGTCACGGCAATCGCCGCGTCGCGCGCGCCGGGAACGCGCGCTTCCAGCGCATTGGCCTGCATGCCGTGGGACGACAGGTCGTCGATCGGCAATTGACGGTGGAAATAGGGATCGGTGCCCAGCCGCTGCGCCTCGCTCAGGGTGGTCGTTTCCAGCGAGCTCCAGGACACCACCAGCTGGGTGCGGAACTGGCCCGCCCCCACGCGCAGCGCGGCCAGCACGAAAGCGTGTTCCCCGCAGGACGGCGTGCAAAGAATATCGCGGCCCACGCCGCCCACCGATCCGGAAGCGGCCATGATGGAAATCGCCCGCCCGTCATACTGGTCATTGGCGGCCACCACGATGCCGTCGATGTCGTCGATTGCCAGCCCGGCATCCCTCAGGGCGTTGTGGGTGGCTTGGTGCACGGCTTCTTCGAGCGATGCGGTGTCGTGGTTCCGTGGGGCATGAAAGGCACATCCGATCATGCCGACCTGCAATGCTGTTCTCATCCGTATCTCGCCTCATCGTTGTGGGCGCTTCAAGCGGAAAAAAGGGCTTGAATCGCAATCAGCATTGCAAATGTAGAGGCCATGAAACATAATTAAAAGACATCTTTTTTTATGTTTTTTAATCGGTTTTTTCTATGAAACATGTCAACCTGCAAAGCCTGGACACCTTGTGCTGCATCGCCCGGCTGGGAACCTTCCAGGCGGCGGCGGAACACCTGAACGCCACCCAGCCGACGATTTCCGGGCGCATCCGCGACCTGGAAACGGCCGTCGGCGTTCCGCTGTTCCAGCGGCAGGGAAGACGCATGATGCTGACCATCCAGGGGCGCGAACTGGTACGCAAAGTCGAGCCGCTGCTGCTGTCGCTCGACGATGCGCTGGTGTCGCTGGAGAACCCCAGCGCCGCGAGCGGCATCGTCCGCATCGGCGCCGGCGAGATCGTGGCGCTGAGCTGGCTGCCGGTCCTGATCGGGCAGCTCAAGCAATTGATGCCCAAGGTCAGCTACGAGATCGAGGTGGACCTGACCGTCAATATGCGGCACCGCCTGGAGAACGGACAGATCGACATCGCGATTGTCGCGGCGCCCATCGCGCTCAATCAGGTCGAGTCAGTATCGCTGGGCCGGGTGCCGATGAGCTGGACCATCGCTCCGGCCTTGAAGGCCTCAGTGGCCGGGCGCGAACTCGCACCCGCGGAATTGCTGGCGTCCTTTCCGGTGTGGTCCCTGCACCGGCCGTCGGCGATCTTCCCGATGACAACCGCCGCGCTGAGGGATTTCGGCGTCGAGACCAAGAGCATCGACACCAGCGACAACATCCACAGCATCGTCAAGATGATCACGAACGGCTGCGGCATCGCGCTGCTACCGCGCGCGCTGGTGCAGGAACAGCTGGCGCGCGGCGAGCTCGAGCTGCTGTGCCCCGGCCTGCCGGAACCCGACCTGGAGTTCGTCGTGGCGTGGAATACCGAACAAGCTCAATCGACCATCAAGCACATTGTGAAGATGGCGGTGGACTGCTCCACTTTTCCCGGCCGCGGGACGATGCCCCGGCAACTGTGACGCAGTCAGGCGCCGCGTTCCCAGCGGCGCTGGATGGCCTTGGCGGCCACCACGCCGTCGGCCATCGAGGTGACCACGCAGGGGTGCATGCGGTGCGCGACCTCGCCGATGGCGTAGACGTCCGGCACGCTGGCCTCGGCGGTGGCCGCGTCGGTGCGGATGTAGCCGCGCTCGTCGCAACGCAGGGCCAGGCCTTCGGCGAAGGCGGCCTGCGGCTGCCAGCCGTAGAACACCAGGACCAGGTCGTAGGCGCGCCCGTCCACGGTGCGCGCCGCGGGGTCGACGCGATAGGGACCGACGTGCACGCCCTGGCGCCCGGCGCGCGCGACCCACTGCTGTTGCGCGCGCACGCTGCGGGCATACAGGTGCACGCTGCGCGCGCCGCGGTTGCGCACGTAGACGAAATTCTCGTAGGCGTTGTCGCCGCCGCCCAGCACCGCCACCGACAGGCCGGCGTAGTCTTGCGCCATGATGGACGAGCCCGGGCCGATGAAGACGCCCGGCCAGGCCGCGTCGGGCGGGTGGCCCGGCAGGCCGCGCGCGCGCACGCCGGAGGCGACCACCAGGGCGCGCCCGCCCACTGTATCGCGCCCGCCGTCGGGCCGGGCGAGCTCGACCTCGAAGCCCGGCCCCGCGCGCCGGGCCTGCAAGGCGCGCGTCCCCAGGCGCAGCGGCACGCCGGCGGCCTGCACGCTGTCGGCAATATTGGCGGCCACTTGCTGGCCGGTGACCCCGGGCAGCACGGCGATCCAGTCGTCGGCGAACGGGTTGTCGTTGGCCAGCCCGCCCGGCCGCGCGCCGGCCTCGACCAGCAGCGGCGCCAGGCCCAGCCGGGCCAGCCAGATGGCGCACGAGGCGCCGGCCGGGCCGCCGCCCACGATGACCGCGTCGTATTGCTGCATAGCTGTGGTGTTCCGTATGTAACCGTGCGCCGCCAGGGGCGCCTGGGCGGAATTGTAGCCAGGGGCCCCGCCCGCCTTACAATTCCGGTTCTCTCTTCCAGGTATACATCATGCCTACACGCCGCATCATTCTTTCCGGGCTGGCGCTGGATGCCCGCATCGGCATCCTGGAGCACGAGCGCCGGGCCACGCAGCCGCTGCACATCGATGCCGAGTTCGACGTCGACATCACCCGCCAGGTCGACGACCACGATATCCAGAGCGTGCTGGACTACCGGCGCCTGCGCGAGGCCATCGTCGAAGAATGCACCCAGGCGCACGTGAACCTGATCGAAACGCTGACCGAGCAGGTGGCCAACCGGCTGCTGCGCGATTTCGAGGAAGTGCGCGCGCTGCGGCTGCGCATCAGCAAGCCCATGGCGTTTTCGGACTGCGCCGCGGTGGGCGTGGAAATCCAGATCAACCGCTAGTTCGCGGGCCAACTATGCAAGACCTTATCGACACCCCGGCCGCCGCGCGCACGCCGGCCCAGGAAAAAATCCGCCACGAAGGCAACAAGCTGGCCAAGCGGCTGGCGCGCGAGACCACCCGCGCCATCGCCGACTACAACATGATCGAGCCGGGCGACCGCGTCATGGTGTGCCTGTCGGGCGGCAAGGATTCGTACGCGCTGCTGGACATCCTGCTCAGCCTGCGCAAGCGCGCGCCCTTCGCGTTCGACATCGTGGCCGTCAACCTGGACCAGAAGCAGCCGGGCTTTCCGCCGGACGTGCTGCCCACGTACCTGACGTCGCTGGGCGTGCCCTTCCACATCGAGACGCAGGATACGTATTCGATCGTGACCCGGGTGATCCCCGAGGGCAAGACCATGTGCTCGCTGTGCTCACGCCTGCGGCGCGGCATCCTGTACCGCGTGGCCGGCGAACTGGGCGCCACCAAGATCGCCCTGGGCCATCACCGCGACGACATCCTGGCCACCTTCTTCCTGAACCTGTTCTATGGCGGCAAGGCCAAGGCCATGCCGCCCAAGCTGGTGTCCGACGACGGCCGCCACACGGTCATCCGGCCGCTGGCGTATGTGCCCGAGAGCGACCTGGTAGCCTATGCGAAGTTCAAGCAGTTCCCGATCATTCCGTGCAACCTGTGCGGGTCGCAGGAAAACCTGAAGCGCCAGGAAGTGTCGCGCATGATCCAGGAATGGGACCGCCGGCATCCCGGGCGTTCATGGAATGTGTTCAATGCGCTGTCGCGCATCGTGCCGTCGCACCTGATGGACCGCGACCTGTTCGATTTCGTGGGGTTGACGCCCACGGGCGTGCCGGACGCCAACGGCGACACGGCGTTCGATCCGGTGGATCCGGCCGATCCGCCAGGCGAGGCGGATGGCGGGTGCGCGGACGCACCGGCGATGGCGGAACAGAAAGTGGTGTTCGCGCGGCGCTAGGGTGTGGTGTCAGACACCCTGCGGGGTGTCAGACACCGGCGAAGTCATTGGCGGCCACACGGGACAGTCATGTCTTGCGCACGTGCTGGCGCTGCTCACCCAGGCCTTCGATACCCAGCGAGACGACATCTCCGGCCCTGAGATAGCGGGGCGGCTTCATGCCCATGCCGACGCCGGGCGGGGTGCCCGTGGCGATGATGTCGCCCGGCATCAAGGTCATGAAATGGCTGATGTAGCTAACCAGATGGGCCACGCTGAAAATCATCGTTCGCGTGTTGCCAGACTGGCACCGCTGGCCGTTGACGTCCAGCCAAAGCGCCAGGGCCTGGGGATCGGGGACTTCGTCGGCCGTCACCAGCCAGGGCCCCACGGGGCCGAACGTGTCGCACCCCTTGCCTTTGTCCCACTGGCCGCCACTGCGCTCGATCTGATACGCCCGTTCGGACACATCGTTGACGACGCAATAGCCCGCCACATGCGCAAGCGCCGATCGTTCATCGACCCGGCGCGCCTGCGAGCCGATGATGACGCCCAGTTCGACTTCCCAGTCGGTCTTTGCAGAGCCGGGCGGCAAGATGATGTCGTCGCACGGGCCGTTGAGGCAACTGGTGGCCTTGCTGAACAGAATGGGCTCGGTCGGGGCGGCCATGCCCGCCTCGGCGGCATGATCGGAATAATTGAGCCCCACCGCCACGAACTTGCCAATACCCGCCACGGGCACGCCCAGGCGCGGCGTGCCTTCCACCCGCGGCAGGCGGCTGGCGTCGATGGCGGCCAGCGCGCGCAGGCCATCCGGCGACAGGACACGGGTATCGATATCGGGTAGCAGGCCCGACAAATCGCGCAGGCCTCCCTGGGCATCCAGCATCGCCGGCCGTTCCTGGCCGCAAGGACCGTAGCGCAACAGTTTCATGCAAGAGTCTCCTCAATGGGCAAATCGTTGATCTTCAGCGCTGCACGCTGATCTGCGTCGTTTGCGCAATGTGCTTCCAGTGGGCGGCATCCTGCGCAATGTAGCGGGCGAAATCGTCGGATGCCATGGGCCGCACCACGCTGCCTTCACGGATGAGCTTATCGCGTATTTCCGGTTTATCCATGATCTTCAACAGTGCCGCCTCGAGCTTCGCGACGATCGCGGGAGCCGTGCCGGCCGGCGCCAGCAAGCCTGTCCAGAAACTGATGACCATGTCCGATTGCCCCTGAGAGGCCAAGGTGGGCACCTGGGGCAGCGCGGGCAGCGGGTCTCGCGTCGTCACCGCCAGGGGTTTTACCTTGCCGGCCTTCAGATAAGGCTGGACGGGCAACACATTGCTGAGCATGACCTGCACATGCCCCGCCAGCAGATCGGCAACCGCCGGGGCTCCCCCCTGGTACGGGATGTGCACCCATTGCAGGCCTGCCAGTTTGCACAGCAGTTCAGTGGCCAGGTGCTGCGGCGAACCCGCTCCGGTAGACGCATAGTTGATCTCGCCCTGGTGCTGGCGCGAATAGGCGACCAGGTCGGCAAAGTTGCGCACCGGCAATGCCGCATTGGCCGCCAGCACGAAAGGGGATTCCGACAGCAATGCCACCGGCACGAAGTCGCGAGTGGGGTTGAAGCGCGTCTTGGAATCGATGGCAGGGCTGATCGTGACATTCGAGGTACCCATCAACAAGGTATACCCGTCGGGCTTGGCGCGCGCCGCCGCTTCGGTGCCGATGGCACCCGACGCGCCACCGCGGTTGACGACCAGCACGGGCTGTTCGAGCGCCTGCGACAGTTGCTCGGCGACGAGCCGGGTCAGGATGTCGGTGCCTCCGCCTGGAGGATAGGCAACGATGATTTCCACCGGACGCGACGGGTATGTATCCTGCGCCTGGCCCGCGTCGGCATGGCTGGCATTGAACATCAGGGCCAGCGCACAGGCCGGCAGTATTTTCGTGCCACGGATGATCGGCATGGTTCTCCCCTTTTTGTTCAGTCGATGTGCAGGCCGGACTGCTGGACGATCTGCGTCCATTTCTCGACTTCCTTGCGCTGGAACGCGGCAAAATCGCTGGCCGAGCTGCCGACCGGATCCATGTAGAGCGCGTGCATTTTCTGCTGCACATCCGGCAAGGCTACCGCCTTCATGCATGCCTGCGAAATGGCATCGACCACCTGCTGCGGCGTGCCGGCCGGCGCGAACAGCCCGAACCAGCCGATCTGCGTCAACTGGGGCATGCCCAGCTCGCTGAAGGTGGGAACGTCGGGCAGCAGCGACATGCGTTCCGACGAGTTCACGGCCAACGCCCGCACGCGGCCGTCTTTGATGAAAGGCATCACGGCGGCCGAGGTGACGACCATCGCGCTCAAGCGGCCCCCGATCAGGTCGTTCAGGGCGGGGCTGCTGCCCTTGTAGGGAACGTGCTCCATCTGCACCCCGGCTATCTGCCCCAGGCGAAAGCCCAGCAGATGCTGGGGCAGGCCGACGCCGGGCGAGCCGTAGGTCACCGACTTGGGTTCGGCCTTGGCGCGGGCCAGCAAGTCGGCCACCGACTCGACCGGGGAACCGGCTGCCACCGCCAGGATCTCGGGCGCGGTGGCGATCAGGCTGACGGGCCGGAAATCTTCGATCGCGTCGTAAGGCTTGGGCCGGTAAAGGGCCGGCACGATGGCATGCGTGGCCGAATGCCCCATGATCAGCGTGTATCCGTCGGGAGCCGACTTCAGCACGTGGCGCGTGCCGATCAGGCCCGACGCACCGGCACGGTTTTCCACCACGACCGATTCCCCCCACTGCGCGGTGAGCTTTTCCGCAACGAGCCTTGCCAGAAAATCGGTGCCGCCAGAGGGCGCCCCCGCCACCACGATGGTGACGGGCTTGTCTGGATAGGCGGCCCATCCCGCCGCGTGCACCGCCATGCAGCTTGCCAGCACGAGCCGGCGAAACCCGCCGGACGAGAAAATCTTGGTCATGCGTGTCTCCTTGAGTCGGCGTTTCCGGAACGCTCTGGTGTGAAAAGCAACGACACAGACATCAGGTCGGGACGCTATGACGCGCGCCGACCTGCCGAAAAGGGCCGCCGCTGCAGCGTGTGCCGCTGCAAGGCAGCGATATCGATCTCGGGCCAGTAGTTCGCAGGCAGTTCTATTGCGCCTTGCCTGCATTGCAGGCGCTCGGTGAACAAACCCTGCCTGACTTTGAGAAAGCCGTTCATTTCGCCGGCATTGGCGACAATGCGTGCGCCGACGCATGCCTCCATCCAGCACGCCAGTTCCAATGCGACGCCATCGCCAAGCACCGGCGTCATACCCAGTTCGCCAATGCGCTCCAGGGCATCGCGCAGCATCGCCGCATTGCCTATTTTCTTGAGCTTGAGCTTCACGAACCTCACATTGGCCAGGGTGGCGGCGCGCGCAATCTCGTCGAGCCCGTAGATGGATTCGTCCAACATTACCGGCACGGCGGAAACGGCTGCCACGCGGGCATTGCCTTCCCAGTCGTCGCTACCGCAGGGTTGCTCGAATAGTTCTATCCCCCGCGGATCCAGGCCCCGTGCGAAACGGGCACCGTCGCCGGGCGTGAACCCCCGGTTGGCATCCAGCCGCAGCGTGGCGCGCCCTGCCGCCGCTTCCTGCACCCAGCCGACCCGCGCCAGGTCGGCGCGCCAGTCGTAGCCGACCTTGACTTTGAGCGTGCCGAACCCCTGCCCCACCAGCGTGTCGACTTCGTCGCGAATGGCCGCCCGTTCGTGCGCCTGGCAAGGCGCGAGCAACGGCATCCGCACCCCGCACGGGCTGAGTAGCAGCGGATCGGCCCGCAGCATGTCCAGCGCCGCCAGGAACGCGCTGCACACGCCGGGGTTGGGAACCAGCCACTCGGCCGCCATGATGGCCGCCTGCGCGCCGGTACAACCGATGGCGCGCTCGGCCAGCAGGCAGGCCACTTGCCAGCTGCCTTCTGTCGATTCATGCGTGTACCCGGGAATGATCAGCGCCTCGCCCCAGCCCGTACGGCCTTCGGCATCGCGCAGCTCGATCAGTATCGGATCGAATTCGGTCAGATCGCCCGATGACAGCCGGTATGGCTCGATCAAGGGAAATGCCACCCGATACGCGCAGGCATGGACGATCCGCCAATCGGCTGCGCTCATGCGCGGGCCGCCCGCACGGCGTCGCCCGCGATCTGCGTGCGGTACATCAGGCGCCGGGACGACGCATCGAACGCATCGCGGCGATGCATCGTGCAGCGGTTGTCCCACATGACAATGTCACCCAACTGCCAGACCTGCGTCCATACAAAACGCCTTTGCGTGGCATGCGCCCAGAATTCGTCCAGCAGCGCTTCGCTTTCGGGCACCGGCATGCCGACCAGATGGGCATTGCGGCGCCGGCCCAGGAACAGGCATGGCCGGCCCGTCACGGGATGTTCGCGCACCAGCGGATGCACCGCGCCTACCGTCTTGCTGGGGTCGGCATTGTCGACGTAGCCTTTGCGCAACTCGCCGGCGCTATTGTGGCTGGCATCGTGCACACAATGCAGCGTGTGCGCGCGGCGCTTCAAATCGGCCGGCAACGTGTCGTACGCCTCGTACATATTGAGGAACTCGGTATTGCCCCCTTCCGGGGGGATTTCCACGGCATACAGGCAGCTGCCCATGGGAGGCCGCTCGTTGTAGGTCATATCGGCATGCCACACGGCTTCGGACGCGCCCAGATCGCCGACCGGCTTGCCGTTGACTGTGACGTTGGAGATGACGGTGATATCGGGGTGGTGCCAGGCGAAGTCGTCGCCCATTCGCTGGCTGGCCACCGGCGCCGCGTCCAATTGCCCGAAGTAACGGGAAAATGCGGCCAGCCGCTCCAGCGGCAGATTCTGATAACCCCGAAAACGCAGCACTAGGTGCGTGGCCCAGGCTTGACGAACCTGCTCGACCTGGGCTGCGGTGAGCTCGCCAGCCAGGTCCAGGCCAACGACATCGGCCCCCAAGGCCCGGTCAGACGGAACGATCTGCAGATTTTGCGCCGTGGCAGCGACAGTCATGGCCTCTCTCCTTGTGCTTGCGGGGTTGACATGCAGGCACCTTAGGACCGCCCGATTTATCTGTCCAATTTCATTATTTGATATTTTTATCTGTTCAATTTATATATAAAGCATGCGGCCACTTATATCCCTGCGCCAGATGGAAGCCTTCCGGGCTGTCGCGACGACGCTGAACTTCAGCGAAGCGGCGCGCCTGGTGCATCTGTCGCAACCCGCGCTCAGCGCCGCCATCCGCAAACTGGAAAACCAGCTCGACGCCTCGCTATTCGACCGCAGCACCCGTCATGTCACATTGACGCCGGTGGGACACGAGCTGCTGTCCGCTGTCGATTCCGTGTTCGGCAACGTCGAGGCCGCCATGGGCAGCGTGGCGGACTTCGTGGCCGGCAAGCGCGGACGGCTGAGCGTGGCCGCCACCCCGTCGCTGGCGGCGGCGTTTCTGCCTGAAGTAGTGGCCGCCTTCGAAGCCCGGCATCCGGGTATCAGCCTGCATTTGCACGATGTGCTGTCGGACCAGGCCATCGCCATGGTGCGGGACGGCCGGGCGGACCTGGCGCTGGCGCCCGAAAGCCCGGCCGACGATATGTTGGCGCAGCATCCGCTGTTCGAAGATACCTTGATGCTGCTGTGCCGCAGCGACCACCCGCTGGCTGCCGCGCGCAGCACGACCTGGCGCAAAGTACTGCCGCATCGGCTGATCGCCGTGAAGGGCAACAGCAGCGTGCGGCAACTGCTTGAGGCCGCCTATGTGGAACAAGGGCGCGCCCTGCGCCCGGCGTTCGAAGTGCAGAACGCCAGCACGGTGATCGGATTCGTTGCCAACGGCCTGGGAGTGGGAGTACTGCCATTGTCCCTGTTGCCGCTGGTCAGGGTGGGCCAGGTGACGTACCGGCGCATCACCCAGCCGGAACTGCACCGTACGATCTGCGTCATGACGGCGCAAGGCCGGACCTTGTCGCCCTTGGCGCGTGCCTTCATGGATTTGTGCATGCGGATGGCCGCGGGCCGGTCACCCAAGGGCGGCCGCGCGGCCTGAAGCGGCACGAAGGCCGAGGTTCGCCCGGGATGGAGAAGTGGACTGCCGATGTCGGGTGTCTGACACCCGGAAGGGCGTCTGACACCTTTCGGTTCCACGGCAATCGCTACGGGTTCAGTACCCGCACGGGCTGGCCGGCCATCCAGCCGCTGACGGCTTCCAGCGCGCTGCGGTAGAAGGCGGTGAAGTTCTCGGGGCTGACATAGCCCAGGTGCGGCGTCAGCACGACGTTGTCCAGTGCCCGCAACGTATCGGTGGGCGGCAGCGGTTCTTCGGCAAACACGTCCAGCCCGGCGCCGGCGATGCGCCCCTTGCGCAGGGCGTCGAGCAAGGCGTCCTGGTCGACCAGCCCGGCGCGCGAGGTGTTCACCAGGAACGCCGTGGGCTTCATGGCCGCCAGCGCCGCTGCGTCCACCACCTGGCGCGTGCGCTCGCTGAGGATCAGGTGCACGCTGACGACGTCGGCATTGGCGAACAGTTCGTGCTTGGCCGCATAGGCCACGCCGGCCTGCGCGGCGCGTTCGGGCGTCAGGTTGGGGCTCCAGGCTTGGACGTCCATGCCGAACGCCTTGCCCACCTGCGCCACCGCCGTGCCCAGCTTGCCCAGGCCCACCACGCCCAGGCACTTGCCGGCCAGCGGCCGGGGCATGCCGGTTTGCCACAGGCCGCGGCGCATGTTGGCATCTTCGACCGTCAGGTTCTTGAACAGCGCCAGGATGTGCGCCCAGGCCAGTTCGGCCGTGGCGGTATTGGCGTCGGCGCTGCCCGGCGCGCCGCACACCACGATGCCGCGGCGCGAGCAGGCATCCATGTCGATGGCCAGGTTGCGCAGGCCGGTGGTGACCAGCAGCCGCAGGTTGGGCAGGGACTCGATCAGTTGCGCCGGGAACGGCGTGCGCTCGCGCATGGCCACGATGACATCGAAAGGCTGCAGCGCGCGGGCCCGCTCGGCTTCGGGCAGGTAGTCGCGAAACGACTGCACCTGGGCACGCGGGCCCAGGGTGGTCCAGTCGGCGTAGCGCTCGGCCACGCCATGGTAATCGTCCAGCAGGGCAACCTTGATCGTGTCGGTGTTCACGGGCGGGCTCCGGTCATTGGCCCAGGCGGGCCTGGATCATTTCGAGCGGCGCGGCGCCGTTCAGGCGGCTGCCGTCCTGGAAGAAAATAGCGGGGGTGCCGCGCACCATCAGCTTCTGGCCCAGCGCCAGCACCTGCTGGATGGGCGCGTCGCATTCGGCGGTGGGCGGCGTCTTGCCGCGCAGCATCCAGTCTTGCCAGGCCTGGGCCGGGTCTTTGGCGCACCACACGTCGCGCGACTTGGTGGTGGAATCGGGCGCCAGGATGGGGTACAGGAAGGTGTAGATGGTGAGGTTGTCGACGCCTTCCAGGGTCTTGTGCAGCTGCTTGCAGTAGCCGCAGTTGGGATCTTCGAAGACCGCCATCTTGCGCGAGCCGTCGCCGCGCACCTGCTTGACGGCCATGTCCAGCGGCAGCTGGTCGAACGATACCGAGCCCAGTTTTTCCTGGCGCTCGCGGGTGACGTCGCGGCGCGTCATGGCGTCGATGAGCGGGCCTTCCATGACCCAGGTGACTTTTTCGTCGGTGTAGACCAGGTCGCCGCCCAGCTGCACTTCGAAAATACCATAGGGCGTGCGCCGCACCGCGGTCACGCTCAATTCGGTGAAGCGCTGCGCGAAGCGTTCCTGTACGGCCTGGGCGACCGGGTCGGCCACCGATTCGGTGGAATAGGACTTGCCCGCCGGGGCCTGGGCGCGGGAACGGGTGGAATAGACCTGGTCCTTGGACGCCGGGGCCTGCTGTGCCCAGGCACTGCCGGCCAGCGCCAGCCCGGCGCACAGCGCGCCGGTCAGCAAGGCAGTAATGCGGAAAGTCATGGATGCTCCTTGGGGCGGCCTGCCGCCGGATATCCGGCCAGCGCGCCGCGGCTTCACAGTAGGACGGGGCCTAGTTGCGCGAGGCTCCGTCGATCAGATGGCGCTTCAGGAAGGGCGAAGCGTCGACCCATTGCATGCCGGCATTGCGCAGCCAGGCCAGCGGCGCGGCGCGCGCGCCGAACAGGCGGTGCAGCCCGTCGGTGGCCAGCCGCATGGCGAACACGGATTCGGCGCGGGCGCGCTGGTAGCGGCGCAGCACGCGGGCGTCGCCGGCCTCGCGGAAGGTTTCGCGCCCGGCCACCACGCGGGCCAGGGCCTCGACGTCGCCCAGCCCCAGGTTCAGCCCCTGCCCGGCCAGCGGGTGCACCCGGTGCGCCGCGTCGCCGGCCAGCGCGATGCCGGGCGCGGTCATGCGGGCCTGGTCCAGCGTCAGGGGGAACCCGTGCAGCTTGCTGCGCATCCGCAGGCGGCCCAGCCGGCCCTGCGCGGCGTGCGCCAGCAGTTGTTCGAGCCGGGCGGCCTGGGCCTCGGGCGCCAGCGCCTGCAGGGCCTGGGCCTGCGCATTGCGCATGGACCAGACCATCGATACTTGCGGGCCGGCGGAGGTATCGGGCAACGGCAGCAGCGCCAGCACGCCGTCGTCGCGGAACCACTGGAACGCGGTGCCGCGATGCGGGTGTTCGGCGTCCAGGTGCGCCACCAGGCCGGTGTCGTCGTAGGGCACCGAGGTGTGCGGCATGCCGGCGGCGGTGCGCAGCGGCGAGGCCGCGCCGTCGGCGCCGACGAAGAGTTCCGCCCGTATCCATTCGCCCGAGCTGGTTTGCACCGCGCCGTCGCGATAGCCGACGCAGCGCTCGGGCAGCCAGGGGATGCCGAACATGCGCACCGCCTGGATCAGCACGCGCTCGATTTCGCCGGATTCGACGATCCAGGCCAGTTGCGGCTGGGCCGCCTGCCAGGCGTTGAGGTCGACGCGGCCGTCGGCATCGCCGTGGATTTCCATGGCCTGCACCGGCGTGAGGCGCGCCGCGGGCATGGCGTCCCAGACGCCCAGGGCGGCCAGGAAACGCTGGCTGGCCGGCGAGATGGCATACACCCGGGCGTGGTAGTGGTCGGGGTCGGCGGGCGGCACGCTGGCCTGCGGCGCCAGCAGCGCCACGCGCTGGCCGCGCCGGGCCAGGGCCAGGGCGCTGGCCAGCCCGACGATGCCGGCGCCGCAGACGACGATTTGATGCTTCATCGCGCGGAGGGCTCCCCGGCCTGCTTGGGCCACAGCACCCACATCTGGCCGCGCTGCTTCATGCGCCCGGCCAGCGCGCCGGCCTCGTCGCCGAAGCCCCAGTAGAAGTCGGCGCGCGCCGCGCCCCGGATGGCGGTGCCGGTGTCCTGCGCGAAAACCAGCTGCTGCAGGGGCCGGTCGGAGGCCGGCCAGGTGGTGGCCAGGAACACCGGCGTGCCCAGCGGCACGAAGCCCGCGTCCACCGCGATGGAACGGCGCGGCGCAAGCGGGATGCCATAGGCCCCCTTGGGGCCCAGTTCCGGGTCCGTGACGGCTTCTTCGCGGAAGAAGACCACGGCGGGATTGGCATTGAGCATTTCGGGCACGCGCCCCGGATTGCGCTGCGCCCAGGCGCGGATGTTCTGCATCGACGCCTGGTCGGCCCGCAGTTCGCCCTGGGCGATCAGCCAGCGGCCGATCGACGCGTAGGGCTGGCCGTTGTGGTCGGCATAGGCGACGCGGATGGTGGTGCCGGCATCGGGGCCGTCGGTAAGCTGCACCCGGCCCGAGCCCTGCACCTGCAGGAAGAAATTGTCGACCGGATCGTCGACCCAGACGATGGCGGGCGGCCGGTTGGAAGAAGACTCGATGGCGGCGCGGGTGTCGTAGGGCACCACCCGCTTGCCCACCAGCTTGCCGCGCACCCGCTTGCCGGCCAGTTCGGGGTAGACCGCGCCCAGGTCGATGGTGAGCAGGTCGTCGGGCACGGCGTACAGCGGCCACTGGTAGGCCCCGCCCTGGCGCCGCGAGCCGCGCACCAGCGGTTCGTAGTAGCCCGTGACGGTATTGGCGGCGGGGCGGTTGTCGGCGCCGTTCAGGCGCCAGGGCTGCAGGTGCGCCTGCAGGAACTGGCGCACCCCGGCGGCATCGGCCGGCGCCTGGGCCGGGTCGGCGGCGGCCGCGCACACGGGCTGCCAGGCGCGCGGGGCGGCGCGCGCCGGCGCGGCCAGGTTGCCGGTGGTGGGCCGCATCAGGCCCTTGCAGTTACGCAGGAACAGGGGCCAGAACTGCGACAGGTCGTCGCCGTTCCAGCCCGGCAGCTCGGCCCAGGATGCCCGCTGGAAGCGACCGGCCAGGGTGCGCGCCGGCGTGTCGCGCAGGGCGGACAGCGGCGGCACCACCAGCGGCCCCGTCATCGAGGGCGCGGCCGGGCCGGGCTGGCCCTGGCCGGGCGGGCCGCCTTCGGGGGGGACTTCCGACAGGCTGCACGCCGCCAGCAGCGGCGGCAGGCACAACAGGCTGAGAAAACGCTTCATGGGCAACAACAAACCATAGAGACGGCCAGGCCCGTCAATGCAGGGTACGGGGCATGGCCAGCAGGAATTCGGCAATGGGCACTTCGAAGGGAATGCCGTTTTCACCCACGCAGTGGTAGGTACCCCGCATGGTACCGACCGGCGTATTCAGCGGACAGCCGCTGGTGTATTCGAAGGTTTCGCCGGGCGCCAGCAGCGGCTGCTGGCCCACCACGCCCAGGCCGCGCACTTCCTGCACGCGCTGGTTGCCGTCGGTGATGATCCAGTGGCGGCTGATGACCTGCGCGGGGTGTTCGCCGGTATTGGTGATGGTCACGGTATAGGCGAACACGTACTGCTGTTCGGCGGGATCGGACTGCTCGGGCACGAAGCGCGGAGCGACGGAGACGGTCAGGTCGTACGGTTTCACGGGCCTTTCCCGGTGGGCACGAAGGCGGGTTGGGCAGCGCGGCGCGAAGCCGGGCGGCGCGGCAAACTACAATAATGGCACATTATGCCCGCGGAAACCCCGATCATCATGCCCTCCCCCTCCCCGGCCGCCACCCGCATCGCCCCCAGCATCCTGTCCGCCGACTTCGCCCGCCTGGGCGAGGAAGTGCGCAATGTCGTCGCCGCCGGCGCCGACTGGATCCACTTCGACGTCATGGACAACCACTATGTGCCCAACCTGACCATCGGGCCCATGGTGTGCGCCGCCATCCGGCCGCACGTGCAGGTGCCCATCGACGTGCACCTGATGGTCGAGCCGGTGGACGAGCTGGTGCCGCAGTTCGCCAAGGCCGGCGCCGACATCATCACCTTCCATCCCGACGCCTCGCGCCACGTGCACCGCACGCTGTCGCTGATCCGCGACCACGGCTGCAAGGCCGGCCTGGTGTTCAACCCGGCCGCCTCGCTGGACGCCATGGACCACGTCATGGACCTGCTCGACGTGGTGCTGTTGATGTCGGTGAACCCGGGGTTCGGCGGCCAGGGCTTCATTCCGGCCACGCTGCACAAGCTGCGCGACGCGCGCGCGCGCATCGACCGCTGGACCCAGGCGGGCGGGCAGCCCATCCTGCTGGAAGTCGACGGCGGCGTCAAAATCGACAACATCGCGCAGATCCGCGCGGCCGGCGCCGATACCTTCGTGGCCGGCTCGGCCATTTTCGGCCAGCCCGACTACGCCGGCGTGATCCAGGCCCTGCGCGGCGAGATCGCCAAGGCCGCCACCCAGGCCTGCTGACGCGGCCCCACCCGAGACCCCGATGACGACATTCCACGCCGTGCTGCTCGACCTGGACGGCACGCTGCTCGACTCGATTCCCGACCTGGCCCACGCCGCCAACGCCATGCGCATCGAACTGGGCATGCCGGTCCTGCGCGAAGACGTGGTGGCCACTTTCGTGGGCAAGGGGGTCGACAACCTGGTGCGCCGCGCGCTGGCGGGCTCGCTGCACGGCCCCGAGCCCGAGCCGGCCGAGTTCGACCGGGCCCGCGTCTCGTTCTACCGCCACTACCACCTGGTCAACGGCGACAAGGCCGCCGTGTTCGACGGCGTGATCGACGGCCTGAAGGCCATGCGCGACCAGGGCCTGAAGCTGGCCGTGGTCACCAACAAGCCCACCGAATTCACCCTGCCGCTGCTGCAGCGCACCGGCCTGGCCAACTTCTTCCAGGAAGTGGTGTGCGGCGACACCTGCGCGCGCCGCAAGCCCGACCCCGACCAGATGCTGTACGCCTGCGAGCGCCTGGGGGTCGTGCCGGCCCAGGCGGTGGCCATCGGCGACTCCATCAACGATGCCCAGGCCGGCCGCGCCGCCGGCATGCACGTGCTGGCGGTGCCCTACGGTTACAACGAAGGGCAGGACGTGCACGGATTGGATGTCGATGGTATAGTTGCCGACATTGTCGAAGCCGCCCGGTGGATTTCCCTCTGGAACGCGAACCGGCAATCTTTATCGCACAAGTCCGTTACATGAATGCTCGCCCCTCGAACCAAATGCTCGGCGCCTCGTGGCGCTGGTGGCGTTTGTCTTCCGGGTGGCGATGATCCCTTCCCGGCCCTGGACGCGTATGCCGCCTAGTGCCGAAGCTGTATAAAAACAGCGCCAAAGCCCGGAACCGCAACTGGACCGGGCTTTTTTGTTGTGTGCCCGGTCCGTAGACCCGAAAACCTACGAGACCCCACATGACCGAAATCGAATTCAACGCGCTGGCCGCCCAGGGATACAACCGCATCCCGCTGGTGGCCGAAACCTATGCCGACCTGGATACGCCGCTGGCCATCTACCTGAAGCTGGCCCACAGCGGCCCGCTGGGCGGCCGCATGAGCTGCCTGATGGAATCGGTGGTGGGCGGCGAGCGCTTCGGGCGCTACTCGTTCATCGGCTTGCCGGCGCGCACCGTGATCCGCGCCAGCGGCACCACCACCGAAGTGCTGCACGACGGCCAGGTGGCCGAGACCCACGAAGGCGACCCGCTGGCCTTCATCGAGCAGTACCAGGCGCGCTTCAAGGTGGCGGTGCGCCCCGGCATGCCGCGCTTCTGCGGCGGCCTGGCCGGGTATTTCGGCTACGACACGGTGCGGCACATCGAGCCGCGCCTGGGGCCGGCGGTCAAGCCGTTTCCCGCCGGCATGGACGGCGGCACGCCCGACATCATGCTGATGCACGTGGACGAGCTGGTGATCGTCGACAACCTGGCCGGGCGCACCTACCTGATGGTGTACGCCGACCCCACCCAGCCCGAGGCCTACAGCCGCGCGCAGCGGCGCCTGCTGGACCTGCGCGGCCGCCTGCGCCGCCCGGTCGAGATCCCGTACAGCCACGCCAGCATGCTGACCGACGAGCAGCGCGACTTCAAGAAGGCGGACTACCTGGCCGCCGTGCGCCGGGCCAAGGAATACATCGCCGCGGGCGACCTGATGCAGGTGCAGGTGGGCCAGGTGATCGCCAAGCCGTTTCGCGATTCGCCGTTGTCGCTGTACCGCGCGCTGCGCTCGCTGAACCCGTCGCCCTACATGTATTTCTGGAACTTCGGCGACTTCCAGGTGGTGGGCGCCTCGCCCGAGATCCTGGTGCGCCAGGAACAGATCGACGACAACGGGGTGGCCAAGTCGCAGGTCACCATCCGCCCGCTGGCCGGCACCCGCAAGCGCGGCGCCACCCCCGAGCAGGACCTGGCGCTGGCCGAAGAATTGCGCGCCGACCCGAAGGAAATCGCCGAGCACGTGATGCTGATCGACCTGGCCCGCAACGACGTGGGTCGTGTGGCCGAAGTGGGCTCGGTCAAGGTCACCGACACCATGACGATCGAACGCTATTCGCACGTGATGCACCTGGTGTCCAACGTGGCGGGCAACCTGAACCCGGGCATGAGCAGCATGGATGTGCTGCGGGCCGCCTTCCCGGCCGGCACCCTGACCGGCGCGCCGAAGGTGCGCGCCATGGAAATCATCGACGAACTGGAGCCGGTGCGCCGCGGCATCTACGGCGGCGCGGCCGGCTACCTGAGCTACGGCGGCGAGATGGACGTGGCCATCGCCATCCGCACCGGCGTGATCAAGAACGGCATGCTGTACGTGCAGGCGGCTGCCGGCATCGTGGCCGATTCCGACCCCGAACTGGAATGGGCCGAGACCGAAGCCAAGGCGCGCGCCGTGCTGCGCGCGGCCGAACAGGTGCAGCACGGCCTGGACGAGCCCATCTGATGGCCGCCCCCGCCTTCCGCGATACCCAGACCCCAAGCAACCGCGCAACCCATCCCGCAGGTGCCCCATGCTATTGATGCTCGATAACTACGATTCCTTTACCTACAACCTGGTGCAGTACTTCGGCGAACTCGGCGAAGAAGTGCGGGTGGCCCGCAACGACCAGATCACCCTGGACGAGATCGCCGCCATGAAGCCCGACCGCATCTGCGTGTCGCCGGGCCCGTGCTCGCCGGCCGAGGCGGGCGTGTCGGTGGCGCTGATCCAGCGGTTTGCCGGGCAAGTACCCATCCTGGGCGTATGCCTGGGCCACCAGGCGATCGGCGCGGCCTACGGCGGCGACATCGTGCGCGCCCCGCGCATCATGCACGGCAAGACGGTGCCGCTGACCCATCGCGGCACCGACATCTTCGCCGGCCTGCCCTCGCCCTATACCGTGATTCGCTACAACTCGCTGACCATCGCGCCCGACACCCTGCCCGACTGCCTGGAAGTCACCGCCACGGCGCCCGACGGCGACATCATGGGGGTGCGCCACAAGACGCTGCCCCTGTACGGGGTACAGTTCCATCCCGAGTCCGTGCTGAGCGAGCATGGGCATGACCTGCTGCGCAACTTCCTGAATATCCGATAAATGGGGGACATCATCATGACCATCTCGCCCAACGAAGCGCTGACCCGCTGCATCGAGCACCGCGAAATCTTCCACGACGAAATGCTGCACCTGATGCGCATGCTGATGCGCGGCGAAATGTCGCCGCAGATCGCCAGCGCCCTGCTGATGGGCCTGCGCGTCAAGAAGGAAACCGTCGGCGAGATCACCGCCGCCGCCCAGGTGATGCGCGAATTCGCCACGCCGGTCGTCACGCCCAACCCCGAAGACCTGCTGGACATGTGCGGCACCGGCGGCGACGGCAGCCACACCTTCAATATCTCGACCACCGCCATGTTCGTGGCCGCGGCCGCCGGCGTGCCGATCGCCAAGCACGGCGGGCGCAGCGCCTCGTCGTCGTCGGGCAGCGCCGACGTGCTGGAGGCGCTGGGCGCCAACCTGGCGCTGTCGCCCGGGCAAGTGGCCGAATGCATCCAGGCCGTGGGCATCGGTTTCATGTTCGCCCCCGCCCACCACAGCGCCATGAAGAACGTGGCGCCCGTGCGCAAGGAACTGGGCGTGCGCACCCTGTTCAACATCCTGGGGCCGCTGACCAACCCGGCCGGCGCGGCCAACCAGTTGATGGGCGTATTCCACCCCGACCTGGTCGGCATCCAGGTGCGCGTGCTGCAGCGCCTGGGCTCGCGCCACGTCCTGATCGTGCACGGCAAGGACGGCATGGACGAGGCCTCGCTGGGCGGCGCCACCATGGTGGGCGAACTGAAAGACGGCGAAATCCGCGAATACGAGATCCACCCTGAAGACTACGGGCTGTCGATGGTGTCTAATCGGGGCATCAAGGTGGCGAACCGCGAGGAATCGCGCGAACTTGTCATCCAGGCTCTCGACAATGTCGAAGGCGTTGCCCGCGATATCGTCGCCCTGAATGCGGGGCTGGCCATTTACGCCGGCAACAAGGCCGACACCATCGGCCAGGCCTTGTCGCTGGCCTTTGAAACGATTGCTAACGGCTCGGCCCGCGCCAAGCTGGAAGAATTCTGCGCATATACCCGGAAATTCCCGACATGAACGACATTCTTGCGAAGATCCTCGCCGTCAAGGTCGAGGAAGTCGCTACTGCCCGCCAGATGCGCAGCGAAGCGGAGCTGCTGCGCGAGGCGCAGGCCCGGCAAGACGTACGCGGCTTCGCCCAGGCCATCGAAGACAAGATTTCCCAGGGCAAGGCCGGCGTCATCGCCGAGATCAAGAAAGCATCGCCCTCGAAAGGCGTGCTGCGCGAGCACTTCGACCCCGCCGCCATCGCCGCCACCTACGCGGTGCACGGCGCGGCCTGCCTGTCGGTGCTGACCGACGTGCAGTTTTTCCAGGGTTCGCACGACAACCTGCGGCGCGCCCGGGCGGCCTGCCCGCTGCCCGTGCTGCGCAAGGACTTCGTCATCGACCCCTACCAGGTGATCTCGGCGCGCGCGATGGGCGCCGACTGCGTGCTGCTGATCGTGGCGGCGCTGGCGCCGGCCCAGCTGCGCGAGCTGGAAACCCTGGCCATGGAATTGGGCATGGACGTGCTGGTGGAAGTGCACGACGCCCGGGAACTGGACGTGGCGCTCAGCCTGAAGACGCCGCTGCTGGGCATCAACAACCGCAACCTGCGCACCTTCGAGACGCGCCTGCAGACGACGCTGGACCTGCTGCCGCAGATTCCCGCCGGCAAGCGCGTGGTCACCGAAAGCGGCATCCTGAAGCCCGAGGACGTCGCCCTGATGCGCAGCCACAAGGTGGACACCTTCCTGGTGGGCGAAGCCTTCATGCGCGCGGAAGATCCGGGCGTGGAACTGGCGCGCCTGATGCACTGAGGCGCCGCCGGTCCAGCAAGCCATGCACCCGCATGGCGATATCCAGCAGGCGGGCGTCCGCGCCCGGCCTGCCTACCAGCTGCACCCCCAGCGGCAAGCCTGGCGGCGACCACGCCACGGGTAGGTGGATGGCGGGCCAGCCCAGCAGGGTCCAGACCCGGTTGAAGGTCGATTCGCCAGTATGGCGCAGGCCATGCGGGGCGGGCCCGGCCGCGCTGGGCGTCAGCACGGCGTCGGCATCGCCCAGCGCATCCAGCAGCCGCGCTTCGCACTGGCGCGCCACCTGCCGCGCCTGGCGCCAGGCCGCCGCGGACAGGCCGGCGCCCTGGTCCAGCACCGCCTGCAGGGTGGCGCTATGGCGCGGGTCCGGCGCGATGGCGCGCGCCATTTCGTAGTACATCACCGTGCGGTGCGCGGCGGTCAGCAGGTCCCACTCGGCCCGCATGTCCAACGGCGTCACGCCCGCGCCGGCGTGCGCCAGGCACGCCTGCGCGTCGTCAAGCAAGGCCAGCGTCGCGGGCTGGGGCCGCGCGCGCCACGCTGCCGGTGGCGTCGATCGCCAGTACCAACTGCGAGGTCAGCAGGTCGATGCGCGGTCTCATGTTTCCCCTTTTGCCGATTGCGTGCTTGAATCGAGGCATGGCGCTTGCTGACACCGGCCCCGCCCGTATGGTAGCCGCCGGGCGCCACAGGAGAAACGCAATGAAATCCCTACTATCCGCGCTGTCGCTGCTGGGCGCCCTGCTGCTGGCCGGCTGCGCCGGCGGCAACCAGCAGCCCGGCCCGCCGCACCCGGGCGCGGTCAACCCGTACAGCAACGGCGGCTTCCACGACGCGGGGCCGAACTACCCGAACACCGGGCTGTAGGCCGGCCGGCGCAGCGGGGCGCGGCGCTACTTGCCGCCCGACACCTCGATGAACGACCCGGTGGTGTAGCCCGCCTCGTCCGAGAAGAACCACATCACCGCGCCCGCCACTTCCTGCACGGTGCCGCCGCGCTGCAGCGGAATGGCGCTGGCCAGGCGGTCGACGCGGCCCGGCTCGCCGCCGCTGGCGTGCATGTCGGTGTAGATGGTGCCCGGGCGCACCGCGTTGACGCGGATGCCGTCGCCGGCCACTTCTTTCGACAGGCCGATCGTCAGGGTGTCCAGCGCGCCCTTGGACGCGGCGTAGTCGACATATTCGCCGGGCGAGCCCAGCCGCGCCGCCACCGACGATACGTTGACGATGGCGCCGCCGCGCCCGCCATGCCGCGGCGCCATGCGCCGTACGGCCTCGCGGCAGCACACCAGCGGGCCCACCACGTTGGTGGCCAGGATGCGCGCCACCCGCGCGGCGTCCATGTCCTCGACCCGCATCTGGGTTTCCAGGATGCCGGCGTTATTGACCAGCGCGTCGACCCGGCCCAGTTCGCGGTCGACGGTCTGGAACAGTTGCACGACCTGCGCCTCGTCGGCCATGTCGCCGGCCACCGCGATGGCGTGCCCGCCGTCGGCCCGGATGTCCCGCACGACTTCGTCGGCCGCGTCGCGGCGGCGATGGTAATTCACGCAGACCGCATAGCCGCGGCGCGCGGCCAGCCGGGCGACGGCCGCGCCGATGCCGCGGCTGGCGCCCGTGACGATCATGATTTTTTCAGGCGGGCGGGACATGGGGCAGGCTCCGTCGATAAGGGAAAAAAAACAAGCGGGCACGGCCCTAGGCGCCGGCGGGCGCGCCGCGCGCGGCCCACTGCAGCGCATCTTCCAGGCGGTCGTTGCCCCAGAACATCTCGTCGCCCACGATCAGGCTGGGCGCGCCGAAAATGCCCAGTTCGCGCGCACGGTCGACCTGCCGGCGCAGCGCTTCCTTGGTGGATTCCTGGCGCGCCTGGGCCACCAGCGCCGCGCCGTCCAGGCCCAGCCCGGCCAGCAGGCGGCCCACGACTTCTTCATCCTGGATGTCGTGGTCGTCGGCGAAGTTCGCGCGGAACACCGCCAGGCAGAAATCGCGCCCCCAGGGCTGGTCCTGCCCCAGCAGGGCCACGCGCGCGGCCAGCACGCTCATGCGCGGAAACTGGCTGGGCCGCTGGTACACGATGCCGTACTTGTCGGCCAGCCGCGCGATGTCCCGCATCATGTAGGCGCCCTTGCCCGGGAACAGGCGAAACGGCGAATCGTTCCACCCTTGCGCCTGGAAGATCGGGCCCAGCAGGAAGGGGCGCAGCGCCACCGCGACGCCGGCCCGGCGCGCCAGCGGCTCGAGCCGTTCGATGGCCAGGTAGCTGTAGGGGCTGGCGAAATCGAACCACATTTCGCAAGGCAGGGCAGACGACGCGTTCATGCAGGGGGCTCCAGGATGAGGGCGACCCGCGCCTCGGGCAGGCCGCTCAGGACAATATCGCGGTTGCCGCGCACCCGCACGGCATCGCCGGCACCGAGCACATGGTCTTCGCGGCAGCGGTCTTCCGACACCCACACCGTGCCGGACTCGCACAGGATACGCAGTCCCCGCCCCCGCCTCAAGCGTACGGCGGCGCGGGCCGGCAGGGCCAATGACATTCCTGGCGTGCAATACAGGCGAATCGCGGTGCTGGCCATGGCGGTTCCCGGCGCCCGGGCGGATTCAGGGCCGCCGGGCAAAGCATCTACTCGTGTACCGCCCATTGAACGCCGGACGAGTACTATTGTTCAACCGATTTCCACGACGCATTCGCATGCGCTACAGGAATGCCATATCCCTTATCCAAGCTGCCCTCGCTGGACCTGATCCGCGGCTTCGTGGCGGTGGGCCGGCGCATGAGCATCACCGCCGCCGCGCAGGACCTGCACCTGACGCAATCGGCCGTCAGCCGCCAGGTGCGCGCCCTGGAAACGCACCTGGGCGTGGCCCTGCTGTCGCGCGGCTTCCGCTCGGTGTCGTTCACGTCCGAAGGCGCGCAGTTGTTCCGCATGGCCGACCCCTGGCTGACGCAGCTGGGCGAGCTGGCCGGGCAATGGCGCGCGCCGGAACGCCGCACGCCGGTCACGGTCACCACCACCATCGGCGTGGCGTCGCTGTGGCTGCTGCCCCGGCTGGGCGATTTCCAGGCCGCGCACCCCACGGTGGATGTGCGCGTGGCGGCCGACAACCGCGTGCTGGACATCGACCGCGACGGCGTGGACATCGCCATCCGCTACAGCCCCCGCGAAGCCGCGCCCGACGGAGCGCAGTGGCTGTTCGGCGAAGCCGTGGTGCCGGTGGCGCATCCCGGCCTGGGCATCGCCCGCCTGGATGCCGCCACACTGGCCGGCCAGGTATTGCTGGAATTCGACGACCCCACCCGCCCCTGGCTGCAATGGGCCGAATGGCTGCAGTTGCACGACCTGGGCCACGCACAGCCCAAGGGCATGCTGCGCTTCAACCAGTACGACCAGATCGTGCACGCGGCGCTGGCCGGCCACGGCGTGGCGCTGGGACGGCTGGCGCTGGTCGAGCCGCTGCTGGCACAGCGGCGCCTGGTGGCGGTGGGCGGCGCGCTGCGCGACGCCGCGCGCCACGCCTACTGGATGATCCGCGGCACGCAGCCGCGCTCGGCCGAAGTGGACATCGTGGCCGGCTGGCTGGCCGAGCAGGCGCGAGCCACGGCGCGCGTGCTGGGCTGATTCGCGCTATCCTCGACGCACCTCTCTATATATAGACATACGGAGCAAATCGCGCATGCGCTTTCCGGCCTGTTTCCCACCGCGCCGCACATTGGGCGCACTGAGCCTGTCCGCCGCGGCCCTGATGGCCGGCATCGCGGCCCCCGCGCTGGCCACCGCCCCCACGCAAACCGCGCAGGCGCCGGGCTTTTATCGCATGGCCCTGGGCGACTTCATCGTCACCGCGCTTTACGACGGCTATGTCGACCTGGATCCGGCCATCTTGCGCGGCGCCACCGCGCAGGACATCCAGGCCCTGCTGGCCGCCATGTTCGTGCCCACCGAGCCCGGCATGCAGACGGCGGTCAATGGCTACGTCGTGCAGAACGGCAAGCAGGTGGTGCTGGTGGATACCGGCGCCGGGCCCTGCATGGGGCCCACCGCGGGCGGCCTGGCGAACAACCTGCGCGCCGCGGGTTACGAGGCCTCGCAAGTGGACGCGGTGCTGCTCACCCACCTGCACCCCGACCATGCCTGCGGGCTGCTGACGCCGGAAGGCGCGCCGATGTTTCCCAACGCCGACGTCTACACGGCCCGCGCCGAGGCCGATTTCTGGCTGAGCCCCACCGTGGCGGCCCAGGCCCCCGCCGACGTCCAGCCGTTCTTCAAGATGTCGCGCGATGCGGCCGCGCCATACCAGGCCGCCGGCAAGTTCCTGACCTACGAACCCGACGACACGCTGCTGCCCGGGGTGCGGGCCATGCCCACGCCGGGGCACACGCCCGGCCATACGTCCTACCTGTTCAGTTCGGGACGGCAAAGCCTGCTGGTGTGGGGCGACATCGTGCACAGCCATGCCGTGCAGTTCACGCGTCCCGAAGTCGCCATCGAATTCGACGTCGACAGCGCCCAGGCCGTGGCCAGCCGCAAGAAAGTCCTGGCCGACGCGGCGCGCGACGCATTATGGGTGGCGGGCGCGCACCTGCCCTTCCCGGGGCTGGGCCACGTGCGCGCCGACGGCCCGGGCTACGCCTGGGTACCGGTGGAATACGCGCCGCTGCGCCCGCGCCCGGCCAAGCCCTAGCCAGGCGGCCGGCGGCGCGCCGCCGGCCTAGCCGCCGTAGCGCTCGAACCAGTCGAGCATGCGCTGCCAGGCGTCTTCGGCCGCGTCCTTGCGGTAGCTGGGACGGTAATCGGCATGGAACCCGTGCGGCGCTTCTTTATACAGGCGAATCTGCGACTGCTTGGCGGCTTCCGACCCCTTGCCCAGCGCCGCGCGCATTTGCTCGACATCGGCAACCGGAATGCCCGCGTCGGCCTCGCCGTACAGGCCCAGCACCGGCGCGGCCAGCTTGTCGACCACGGCGATGGGGTCGGCCGGCTTGATGGGGCTGGTGGTATTGCGCACGTGCCCGTACCAGGCGGCGCCGGCGCGCAACTTCGGATTGTGCGCGGCGTACAGCCACACGATGCGCCCGCCCCAGCAGAAGCCGGTGATCATCAGCCGCTTGGGGTCGCCGCCCTGCTGGGCGGCCCAGGCCGCGGCGGCGTCCAGGTCGGCCATGACCTGGTCGTCGGGCACCTTGTCGATGATCTCGGTGCGCAAGCGCGCGATCTCGGTGTACTTGGATGCATCGCCCTGGCGCGCGAACAGTTCGGGCGCGATGGCCAGGTAGCCCGCCCTGGCCAGCCGGCGGCACAGGTCCTGAATGTACTCGTGCACGCCGAAGATCTCGTTGACGACCAGCACCGTGGGCAGGCCGGTGCGGCCTTGCGGCGCGGCGCGATAGGCCGGCATGTTGCCGCCCTGCGCCGGAATCTGCACCGGGCCGGCATCCAGCCCGTCGGCTGGCGTGTGGATGGCGGTGGCGGCCGCGGCGTGGCCGGTTGCCGTGGTGAAACCCGTGGCCAGCGCCGTCACGACGAAGGCGCGCCGGTCCAGCCGCAACGGGGGCAGCAGGCTGTCGATCTGTGAATCTCGGGACATGGGAGGTCTCCTTGAAGGGCGGCCGCCCGCGCGCGGCCGAGACTCATTATGCATCCCGGCCCATGTCCCGTCTTGCCCGTTTTGTTTACGTTTCCTGGCGCCCCACGCAGCGGTAGGCCAGCGCCGCCAGGATCGCGCCCACGATCGGCGCCACCCAGAACAGCCACAGCTGTTCCAGCGCCCATCCGCCCACGAACAGCGCCGGGCCGGTCGAGCGCGCGGGATTCACCGAGGTATTGGTGACCGGGATGCTGATCAGGTGGATCAGGGTCAGCGCCAGGCCGATCGGTATCGGGGCGAAGCCCGCCGGCGCGCGCTTGTCGGTAGCGCCCAGAATCACGAACAGGAACCCGAAGGTCAGCACTACTTCGCACACCAGCGCCGCGCCCAGGGCGTACTTGCCGGGCGAATGCTCGCCGTAGCCGTTGGCCGCGAAGCCGCTGGCCACCAGGTCGAACCCGGGCTTGCCGCCGGCGATCCAGGCCAGCACGGCGGCCGCCACGATCGCGCCGATGACCTGGGCCACCACATAAGGCACGATCTCGCGCATGGGGAACCGCCCGCCCGCCGCCAGCCCGACCGTGACGGCCGGGTTGAAGTGGCCGCCGGAAATGTGCCCGACGGCGTAGGCCATGGTCAGCACCGTCAGGCCGAAGGCCAGCGCGACGCCCGCGAAACCGATACCCAGCTCGGGAAAGCCGGCGGCCAGCACCGCGCTTCCGCAACCACCCAGAACCAGCCAGAAGGTGCCGATGAGTTCGGCCGTGCAACGCTTTGATAACGAAGACATGATGCATTTCTCCAGGGAAAAACCGCAGTGAGCGTATCGCAACCACATCAATCACAAAGTGAAGCTTTGCAAAGAGCGCAGCGCCGGCGCGGCGCGCCCCGAAGGGAAGGCGCGGCGCGCAGCGTTTACCATGGCGTTTTCCACTTGCCCGTCATGCCATGCAAGAAGCCAGCCACCAATTGTCGATGACCATCCTGATGACGCCGGACATGGCGAACTTCGCGGGCAATGTCCACGGCGGCACTATTCTGAAGTATCTGGACCAGGTTGCCTACGCCTGTGCCAGCCGCTATGCCGGCCACTACGTCGTCACCCTGTCGGTGGACCAGGTGGTGTTCCGCCAGCCCATCCACGTGGGCGAACTGGTGACCTTCCTGGCGTCGGTGAACTACACCGGCCGCACCTCGATGGAAATCGGCATCAAGGTCGTCACCGAAGACATCCGCAAGCAGGTGGTGCGCCACGCGAACAGCTGCTATTTCACGATGGTGGCGGTGGACGACCAGGGCCAGCCCACGGCGGTGCCGCCGCTGGCGCTGCGCACCCTGGAAGAAAAGCAGCGCTACGAAGCCGCACGCCAGCGCCGCGAACTGCGCCAGGAGATGGAAAAACACCACCAGGAAATCAAGCAGCGCACGCAGGACCCGTCGGCCGCCCCCGCCGGCTGACCGGACGCGGCCTTTTGTTGCGGACTCGCAACGAAAAAGGCCGCGATTTTCTCAGGATTTTCCCTAGTCCGTGTATTCAGCCGTGTGCGCCGGCGGGCGCCACCGAGGCCCCCTGGATGCCGTGGCGCGCCAGCGCCTGCGCCACGAAACCGCTGGCCTTCACGTCCTCGACGAACGCCGCCAGGAACGCCGCAGCCCGGGCATCGCGCCCCTTGGGCAAGCCCATGGCCTGGCGGATCACCATGAAGCGGCCCGGCAGCAGGCGCAGCCCGCCCAGGCGGCGGGCATCGGCCTCGAGCTGCTGGCGCACGCCGGCGGCGACTTCCAGGCCCTGCGCCAGGAAAGTGTCGACCACGGCGGGCGAGCTGGGCGCCCGCACGATCTCGGCGTGGGCAAGCTCGCGGGTCAGGTACAGGTCGTAGGCGCTGCCCTTGCCCACCGCCACGCGGTGGCCGGCCCGGTCGACTTCCTCGTTGGCCTGCAGGGGCGAGCCCTGCTTCACCAGGTACGCGCCCTCGATCAGCACATAGGGGGCCGTGAAGGCGATGCCGGCGCCGCGCACCGGATCCACCGCGAAAAAGCCGATATCGGCCTGCTCGGCGGTGACCGCTTCCACGGATTTGCCGGCCGTGTCGAACACGACCAGCTCGAGCTCGGCCCCCAGCCGCCGGGCGAATTCGCGGGCCAGGTCGATGGATACGCCGGCGGGTTCGCCAGCGGCATCGCGCCCGGCCAGGATGGGGTTACCCAGGTTGATGGACGCCCGCAAGCGTCCGGTAGGCGTAAAAGCAGCGCGCAAAGCGGGGGTGGTGTCCATCAGATGGTCGTTTTCTCAATGAATTGAAGGGCCGAATTTATCCAGCAATTTGATCAAAAGCGGCCCGATACGCCGCAATTGTTCGAGATGCACGGCAGACAGTGCCCGCAGTTTGGCCTCGGCCAGGGGTGTCAGGGCGACGCGCACGCGCCGGCCGTCGTCGGGGTCCACCGAGCGGGAAAGCATGCCCATGCGGACCAGCCGGCTGATCAGTTCGACGGCGCTGTGGTGTTTGATGCAGAGTTTTTCGGCCAACTCGCCGACGGTAAGGGCTTGGGACCCACTGCCCTTGACTGTGAGCAACGCTTGGTGCTGTTGCGGTGACAAGCCCTGGCCGTGGGCCTCGGCTTCGCTGAAGACGGTGAAACACCGCAACGCGTAGCGGAACTCGGCCAGGGTGGCGAAATCAGCCGGCTGCAATTCCCGCTTGTCGATATCGGCCCCCTGGATAGTTAGAGGATTCACCAACAGAATTCTAAACTACATCGTGATACGATCAATTCGACTTGGACTATGCGTGCTGGCGGTGCGCTGTGTGTCCGGACGCTTGCAGAACCCCGATATGGCTCGCACCGCCGCGCCATATTTTTTTTATATGTTTTTATGTCCAAGCCTCATGCGTCCAATGGCACTGCGTCTCCGCCTCTTCAGGCCAGCCGGCCTGGCACGGCACAATACGGAGACCTTCTATGCAGCTACGGAACAAGCAGGATTTCTGGTCGGGGGTGATGTTCACCCTGCTCGGCCTGGGATTTGCGCTTGGGGCCACCCAGTACAACATGGGCACTTCCGCCCGCATGGGCCCCGGCTACTTCCCTTTCTGGCTAGGCATCTGCCTGGCCATACTGGGCGCGACAGTCGCGTTGGGCGCGATGTCCCCCAAAGCCACTGAAACTACCGTCGATAAATTCGATTTCAAGATCCTGTTCATCATCATCGGTTCCGTCGTCCTGTTCGGCCTGCTGCTCCGTCCGCTGGGCCTGTACGTCTCGCTGTTCCTGTTGGTCGTGGGCAGCAGTATCGCCAGCTACGAATTCAGCTGGAAAGTCGCCGTGGTCAACGCATTGTGCCTGGTGGTGTTCTGCTGGCTGGCGTTCATCAAGGGCCTGGGATTGATCTTCCCGCTGTGGCCGTCGTTTCTTGGCATGAACTAAAACAGGGGAAGACAAGATCATGGAATTGATGGAACACCTCGCGCTCGGCTTCTCCGTCGCGTTCACCCCCGAAAACCTGCTGTACGCGCTGCTGGGGTGCATTCTGGGCACGCTGGTCGGCGTGCTGCCGGGCCTGGGCCCCGTGCCCACCATCGCGATGCTGCTGCCGATCACCTACGTGCTGCCCCCGGTGGCCGGCCTGATCATGCTGGCCGGCATCTATTACGGCACCCAATACGGCGGTTCCACCACCGCCATCCTGGTCAACCTGCCGGGCGAGACATCCGCAGTGGTGACCGTGCTGGACGGCCACCAGATGGCGCGCAACGGACGGGCGGGCGCCGCCCTGTCGCTGGCCGCCGTCGGCTCGTTCTTCGCGGGCAGCGTCACCACCATGCTGATCGCCGCCTTCGCGCCCCCGCTGGCCGAAGTGGCGTTCAAGTTCGGCCCGGCCGAGTACTTCTCGCTGATGACCCTGGGCCTGATCGGCGCCGTGGTGCTGGCCTCGGGCTCGCTGCCCAAGGCGATCTGCATGATCCTGCTGGGCCTGCTGCTGGGCATGGTGGGCACCGACGTCAACTCGGGCGTGGCCCGCTACGACTTCGGCATCCCCGAACTGCAGGACGGCATCGACTTCGCCATCGTGGCC
>Ga0182737_1000484_pt1 | contig 55664 bp, 54 predicted proteins | sample eDN5th30CBELigOP_FD_128878 | JGI IMG/M metagenome (GOLD analysis project Ga0182737, IMG submission 128878) | Enriched Organic Plus compost microbial communities from Emeryville, California, USA - eDNA 5th pass 30_C BE-Lig OP (version 2) (version 2) ...
AACCTCTTCCTCGCCGCCGAGACCGATCTCGGCGCTCTCTTGACGCACGTCGACCAGGTGCAACCGAGCCTGCTGATCGTCGATTCGGTACAGACCATCGGGTCAAGCGGCGTCGACGGCGTGCCGGGCGGCGTGACCCAGGTCCGCGAGGTGGCCGCCGCTGTCATAGGTCGCGCCAAATCGGCCGGCATCGCGACCCTGCTCGTCGGCCACGTCACCAAGGACGGCAGCGTCGCCGGACCCCGCGTCCTGGAGCATCTGGTCGATGTCGTCCTGCAGTTCGAGGGCGACCGCACCACGCGCCTGCGCCTCCTCCGAGCGGTCAAGAACCGGTTCGGCCCCGTCGACGAGATCGGCTGCTTCGACCTGGTCGACGACGGCATCGTCGAGGTACCTGATCCCACGGGCCTGTTCCTGTCGCGTCACGAGACAGCGGTGGCCGGCACCTGCGTCACCGTCACGATGGAGGGTCGGCGTCCGCTGCTGGCCGAGGTGCAGGCGCTCACGGTCGGCTCGTCCATGGCGTCACCGCGACGCAGCAGCAGCGGCCTGGAGTCCTCGCGGGTCGCCATGACCCTGGCCGTCGTCACCAAGCACTGCCGGGTCGACCTGACCAAAGCCGACGTCTACACCGCATCGGTCGGCGGGGCCCGCTTGTACGAGCCTTCGGTCGATCTGGCGATCGCGATGGCGGTGTATTCGGCCGCTCGCGACACCGTCGTACCCACCGACCTGGTCGTCATCGGCGAGGTCGGGCTCGCCGGCGAACTGCGCAAGGTCAACCATCTGGCCGCCCGCCTTCGCGAAGCGGCCCGCATCGGCTTCACGCGCGCGATCGTCCCCGCCGGCTCCGAAGGCATCGACCAGGTCGCCGGCATGCGGGTCAAGCCCGTGCGTGACATCGCGAGCGCGGTGCGGGTCCTCGACGCACCCGCACCGTTCTGACACCCGACACATCCGCCCTACACTGAGACGCCGACCAGGATGAGGAGGATGAGCCATGGCCGCCGGTACTGAACGCGTCGAAGCGACCGACGCCGATGCGCTGCGTCAAGCTCTGGCCTCCGTCGCGCCCGGCACGCCGCTGCGCGAGGGCCTCGAACGCATCCTGCGCGGCCGCACCGGAGCGCTCGTCGTGGTCGGCCTCGATCGCACGGTCGAGCAGATGTCCACGGGCGGCTTCGTCCTCGATGTGCCGTTCACAGCCACCGCGCTGCGTGAACTGGCCAAGATGGACGGCGCGATCGTGCTCGACCGGGACGCCACCCGTATCCTGCGCGCCGGCGTGCACCTGATGCCCGATCCGACGATCCCGACCGACGAGACCGGCACCCGCCACCGCACGGCCGACAGGGTCGCCCGTCAGACCGGCTTCCCGGTCATCTCGGTCTCGGCGTCGATGCACATCATCGCCCTGTACCTGGGCACCACTCGCCACGTGCTCGAGGAGACCGGCGCCGTGCTCAGCCGGGCCAATCAGGCCTTGCAGACACTCGAGCGCTACCGCATGCGCCTCGACGAGGTGTCCGACGCGCTGTCGGCCCTCGAGATCGAGGATCTCGTCACGGTGCGCGACGTCACCGCCGTGGCGCAACGGCTCGAGATGGTCAGCCGCATCGCCCGCGAGATCGAGACCTACGTGCTCGAGCTCGGCACCGACGGTCGACTGCTGTCGCTGCAGCTCGACGAACTCATCAGCGGCGTCGACACCGAGCGTGAACTGATCATCCGCGACTACATGCCGTCAGGTCGCCGCGCCCGGCCCACCGAGACCGTGCTCGCCGATCTGGCCGAACTCGACTCGTCACTACTGGTCGACCTCGGCCTGGTCGCCCAGGCGCTGCGCGTGGGCAATGCCGAGACCCTCGACACGCCGCTCACGCCCCGCGGATACCGCCTGCTGGCGCGTGTTCCCCGTCTGCCCGCCTCGGTCATCGACCGGCTCATCGAGCATTTCGGATCATTGCAGAAGCTGCTCGCCGCGAGCATGGAGGACCTCACCGCGGTCGAGGGCGTCGGCGATCTGCGGGCCCGCGGTGTCCGCGAGGGTCTGGCCCGGCTGGCCGAGTCCAGCATCCTCGAACGCTACGTCTGACCGCTGAAGAGTCACTCGTTGGTGGTGAGGAGTCACTGATTGCCGCTGGCGAGTCACTTGTTGGTGGTGAGGAGTCGGAAAGTGACGGTTCGCGAGTCGCTTGGTTCGTGGATCGGGACACTGAGGGCGCTCCGGTTGGTGGGGGTGCGTGCTTGCGGATCTTGGTTCCTTACTTCGCGGCGTGGGTTGCGTTGCGTGGCGCTCACCAAGTCACACAGTTCGCACTCGCGAGCATGCAGCCTGCGGACTGTCGTTCGTCTCACCGGCTCGCGAGAGCGACTCTGTGACTCGTGAGCGCGACCCATGGTCACCTTCCACGTGGTCACCTCACACGTGGTCACCTTGCACGGGTCGCTCTTCCGCGTGGCTCAGTCGGCGGGCTTGGTGGTGTTCTTCGCGGTGGGCGTCTTCGTCGGCGTGGGGGTCTTGGTCGGCTTGGGTGCGGGCAACAGCTTGAACGTGCTCTTGCCCGGTTCGCCGCCCAACGTGCCGGCCTGCACCGTGTAGGTGCCGGCCGTGGCCCAGCCCTCCTTCTTCGAACAGGTTGCGCCGGAGCCCTTGCCCGACCAGGTGGTGCGCACGAACGTGGCCCACTGCGCCGAGATCTGGACCGGTTCGGTCAGCAGCGACTGCTTGCACACCGTCGAGTCCCACACAGCCTTGCCGTTCGCGCTGATGACCGCGATCAGCTTCGCATCGGAGGGTTCGAGCGTGCACGACTCCTTGGCGGTGCTGCTGACGACCAGTCCGATCTCGACCGCGGCGCGGTTCTTCTGATCCGGCCGGACACTGGGCGTGACGCGGACCTGCTCCGGATCGCAGGCCGTGTCGGCAGCGGTCAGCCGAACCTGTACCGGGCCATCGGTCACGACAGGAGCCGTCGGCGCGTGGGTCGATGGAGCCGTCGTCGGCTTGGTCGCCGGATCGTCGCCACCGGAAGGCCACAGCTGCACCAGGACCCAGACGAGCGCGATCGCGCCCGCCAGCACGATCAGCCGGCGGCGCCAGTAGATCGCGGCGGGAAGCGGCTGCTGAGGCACGCCTCAACGGTAGGTGCTCGCCGGGCTCGTGGGACGATCGACGCGCCATGCCGAAGCGCCAGACCGTGGATCACGACCTCGACGAGCTGCATGAGCGCATCGTGTCCTGGTTCGATCGCGAGGCCCGAGACCTGCCCTGGAGACGCGACACCTCGCCCTGGTCGGTGATGGTCTCGGAGTTCATGTTGCAGCAGACGCCCGTATCGCGCGTGCTCCCGGTCTTCGAGGCATGGATGAAGCGGTGGCCGAGCCCCGCGGCCCTGGCGGCGGAGCCCTCCGGTGAGGCCGTGCGGGCCTGGGGCCGGCTGGGATACCCGCGCCGCGCTCTACGCCTGCACGCGGCGGCGGTAGCGATCGTCGAACGTCACGACGGCCGCGTGCCGTCAGAGCGTGATGCGCTGCTGGACCTTCCCGGCGTCGGCGACTACACCGCGTCAGCGGTGGCCTCGTTCGCGTTCGCCCAGGCCCATCCGGTGCTCGACACGAACGTGCGCCGCGTCTTCGCCCGCATCGTCGAAGGTGTCGAGTTCCCGGCCGATGCGGTCACGGCGGCCGAGCGCCGGCTCGCGGCCGATCTGATGCCCGACCAGGGCGCCCACCGCTGGGCCGCCGCGACGATGGAGCTGGGTGCCGTCGTGTGCACGGCCAAGTCCCCCTCCTGCGGCGTGTGCCCGGTCGCGGACCTGTGCCGCTGGAATCTGGCCGGTCGGCCGGCTCACGACGGCCCGCCTCGGCGCGGCCAGGCCTGGGCCGGCACCGATCGTCAGGTGCGCGGCAGGCTGATGGCCGTCCTACGCGAGGCCGACGGCCCGGTGCCGAAATCGGCGCTCGACGCGGCGTGGCCGGACGTCGCGCAACGCGAGCGCTGCTTGGACTCCCTGCTCGACGACGGCCTCGCCGACGTCACACCGGACGGCCTCTTCACGCTGCCGACCTAACAGAAGCCCGAGATTTGCGCCGCTGTGGTTGATTGTCACGCGACAGTATCAACGATTACGGCGCAAATCTCGGGACTGGGCTATTCGCCGGTGCCGGCCTCGACGGCCGCCGTGGCGACCTCCTCGAGCTCCAGCGTGGCCTTGTCACGACCCGTGAAGGTGAAGTGCGCGTCGGCGCCCTCGCCCTCGACGTCGACCAGGATCAGTTGGCCGGGGCGCACCTCGCCGTACAGCATCTTCTCCGCGAGCACGTCCTCGATCTCGCGCTGGACCGCGCGCCGCAACGGACGCGCACCCAACACCGCATCGAATCCGATGGACGCCAGCCGCTCCTTCGCGGGGATCGTCAGCTCGATGCTGATGTCGCGATCGAGCAACCGCTCCTCGAGCGCACCGACCATCATGTCGACCATCTGCAGGATCTCGTCCTGCGTCAGCGGCGGGAACACGATGACTTCGTCGACACGGTTCAAGAACTCCGGCCGGAAGTGCTGCTTGAGCTCGGTGGAGACCCGTTCCTTCATCTTCTCGTACGTACCCGCGGTGTCGCCGGCCTGGCTGAAGCCCAGGTTGACGCCCTTGGAGATCTCACGCGCGCCGAGGTTGGTGGTCATGATGATCACGGCGTTCTTGAAGTTCACGACGCGACCCTGACCGTCGGTGAGGTGGCCCTCCTCGAGGATCTGCAGCAGCGAGTTGAAGATGTCGGGATGAGCCTTCTCGATCTCGTCGAACAGCACGACCGAGAACGGCTTGCGGCGGACCTTCTCGGTCAGCTGGCCGCCCTCTTCGTACCCGACGTATCCGGGAGGCGAACCGAACAGCCGCGAGACGGTGTGCTTCTCGCTGAACTCGGACATGTCGAGCTGGATCAGCGCGTCGTCATCGCCGAACAGGAAGTTCGCCAGAGCCTTGGACAGCCAGGTCTTGCCGACACCCGAGGGGCCCGCGAAGATGAACGACCCGCCGGGACGCTTCGGGTCCTTCAGGCCGGCGCGCGTACGCCGGATGGCCCGCGACAGCGCCTTGATGGCCTCGTCCTGGCCGATGACCCGCTTGTGGAGCTCCTCCTCCATGTTGAGCAGGCGGCTGGACTCCTCCTCGCTGAGCTGGCCGACCGGGATGCCCGTGGCCTTCGCGAGGACCTCGGCGATCAAGTGCTCGTCGACGACCGCCGGGGTATCGAGGTCGCCGGCCCGCCAGGCCTTCTCGCGCTCGCCCTTGGCGGCGATCAGCTTCTTCTCCTCGTCGCGCAGCGACGCGGCAGCCTCGAAGTCCTGCGCGTCGATGGCGCCCTCCTTGCGGAGGCGCACATCGGCGATCTGCTCGTCGAACTCCTTGAGCTCCGGCGGAGCGGCCATGCGGCGGATGCGCAGGCGCGCGCCGGCCTCGTCGATCAGGTCGATCGCCTTGTCCGGCAGGAACCGGTCGGACACGTAGCGGTCGCCCATCGTGGCAGCGGCCGAGAGCGCTTCATCGGTGATCGTGACGCGGTGATGCGCCTCGTACCGGTCGCGCAGGCCCTTGAGGATGTCGACCGTGTCGGCGACCGACGGCTCGTTGACCAGGATCGGCTGGAATCGGCGGTTGAGCGCGGCGTCCTTCTCGAAGTGCTTGCGGTACTCGTCGAGCGTCGTGGCGCCGATGGTCTGCAGCTCGCCGCGGGCCAGCATCGGTTTGAGGATGCTGGCGGCATCGATCGCGCCCTCGGCGGCACCCGCACCGACCAGGGTGTGGATCTCGTCGATGAACAAGATGATGTCGCCGCGCGTGCGGATCTCCTTGAGCACCTTCTTGAGGCGCTCCTCGAAGTCACCGCGGTAGCGCGACCCGGCGACCAGGGCGCCGAGATCCAGCGTGTAGATCTGCTTGTCCCTGATGGTCTCGGGCACGTCGCCGCGCACGATGTCCTGGGCCAGGCTCTCGACGACGGCGGTCTTGCCGACACCGGGCTCGCCGACCAGGACGGGGTTGTTCTTGGTGCGTCGTGACAGCGTCTGCATGACGCGCTCGGCCTCGTCGTCGCGACCGATGACGGGGTCGAGCTTGCCCTCGCGGGCGGCCTGGGTCAGATTGCGGCCGAACTGGTCGAGCACCGCGGACGATCCACCGCCGCCGGACTCACTGGGAGCACCGGATGTGGCCGCCTCGGCCTCCTTGCCCTGGAACCCGCTGACCAGCGAGATGACCTGCTGGCGCACCCGGTTGAGGTCGGCGCCCAGCGACACCAGGACCTGCGCCGCGACGCCCTCGCCCTCGCGGATCAGGCCGAGCAGGATGTGCTCGGTGCCGATGTAGTTGTGGCCGAGCTGCAGCGCTTCGCGCAGGCTCAGCTCCAGGACCTTCTTGGCGCGCGGCGTGAACGGGATGTGTCCCGAGGGCGCCTGCTGGCCCTGACCGATGATGTCCTCGACCTTGCCGCGGACGGCCTCGAGCGAGATGTCGAGCTGCTCGAGCGCCTTCGCAGCGACGCCCTCGCCCTCGTGGATCAAGCCGAGGAGGATGTGCTCCGTGCCGATGTAGTTGTGGCTGAGCATGCGCGCCTCTTCTTGGGCGAGCACGACCACGCGGCGAGCACGGTCGGTGAATCTCTCGAACATTCGTCCCCCTCTGCTGGACTAGGTGTCCAGTCTAGACGTGGACGGACAACGCCTTGATGGGTTGTCCGATACGTCATCCAACCGTCATCACGTCCCAGGCGTTCCCCCGTTCGCCCTGGGCGTAACTCGTCCACGCCGCGGAAGCCGACGCGCGTGAGCTCGGTCAGCTCGCGGCGGCGTCGAGGGCGCCTGGATCCGGGATCGGCAGAACGCCCATCTGGACCATGGCGCCCACCTCGTCACGTACGCCCCAATGCTCGGCGAGCAGCGCACCCTCGGTCCGGTAGACGTGGATCGTCGACATCGCGTAGTCGTGGCCGACGGCACCAGGGCCGTGGATCTCGGCCACTCCGGATCCGTGCGCGACGGCCCGCAGGACGATCCGGTCGTCGGTCGTGATCGTGTCGGCGATCTCGTAGCGGAGGCGCAGGACCCGCGTGACCCAGGTCAGGATCCGCACATAGCCGTCGGGGCCGGGCGGGAGCGGGAACGGCGAGCCGTGATCGACGAACGAATCGGTCACGCAGGCGGGGACGGCGCTGAGATCGCCGGAGTTGATGGCCTCGAACACGGCGCGTGCGGCGGGAAGTGCGGGATTCGACATGAGATGCTCCTTCAGCGGATTCAATGGAAAGTCATTCCATTGGAATCTGACACTAATGAATTATGAACGGAGCCGCAATGGGCACACGTGCGTACGACGCATCCCGCCGCCTCGAGGCCGCGCAGGAGACACGGCGGCGGATCCTCGCCACGGCTTACGAGATGCTGCTGTCCGGCGGATACGACCAGATGACGGTCGCCCGGCTCGCTCGCACCGCGGGCGTGAGTCCCCAGACCGTCTACAACTCGGTCGGCGGCAAGGCCGAGGTCGTCAAAGCCGTCTATGACGTCACGCTCGCCGGCGACGACGACTCGACCCCGATGAGCGAGCGCCCCCAGTTCCTGGCGATGCGCGACAGCCCCGATCGCGCGGCGTTCATGCGCGCCTACGCCGGGGTCAGCCGGATGATCTTCGAGCACGTGGGTCCACTGCTCGGGGTCCTGCTCGAGGGCGGCGCGGGCGGCGACGCCACGTTGCGGGCGTTCGTCGCGACGATCGAGGAGGAACGGCGCACCGGCAACGGGCATGCCCTGGATGCGCTGGAGGCAGCGCACGGCCTCCCCAGTCCCCCCGGCCGCGCAGCGTTGCACGACATGGTGTGGACTCTCACCGCACCCGAGGTCGCCGACCGGCTGATCCGGCGTTGCGGCTGGGCACCCGACGACTACGAGCGCTGGCTGGGCGACCAGCTGGTGGCGGCCCTCTCCACGGCCTGAGCCGTCACCTCGATGCGGCCTGGGGCCCTCGTGCGCGCAGTCCGCCGGCCACGTCGATCCGAGAGGTCGGGCTGATCACGGCGGGCTCGACCTGGATCTCGATCAGCGACAGCCGGCCCGGATGGGCGAGACAGTCGTCGTACGCGGCCCACGCCTCCTCGGCCGTGCGGGCCCGCGTGGCCCAGCAGCCGAAGGACTCGGCGAAGCCGACGAAGTCCGGATTCGTCAGATCGGTTCCGACGACGCGCGACGGATAGTGGCGCTCCTGATGCATCCGGATCGTCCCGTATACCCCGTTGTTCACGACCACGTTCACCAGGCCTGCGCCGTAGCGCGCCGCCGTGGCGAGCTCCTGGGCCGTCATGAGGAAGCATCCGTCGCCCGCGAACGCCACGACCGGGCGCTCGGGCACCGCCAGAGCGGCGCTGACCGCCGCCGGCACGCTGTAGCCCATCGAGCCGCTCCGCGGCGCGATCTGTGTTCCGTAGTCACGGAAGCGCCAGAACCGCTGGACCCACGCCGTGTAGTTGCCGGCACCCACCGTGACCACGGTGTCGTCGCTCGACCGGTCCGACATGCCCCGGATACACGCGGCCAACAGATCGGGCGTGTCGTCCAGCCCGAGGGGCGACGTCCAATGCTCCCACTGCTCGCGCAGCCCGGCGACCCATGACGACGGCCACGATCCGGTCAGCGGCCGCTGCGCCAACGACGCCACCAGGGCCGGAACCTCGGCACCGATCATCACATCGGCCGTCCGGTTCCGCACACGCTGCGGATCCGCGACGACCTGCACGATCCGCGGCCCGGCGTCGCGGTCGGCGAACAGGGTGTAGCCCTGCGTCATCATGTCGCCGAGCTCGCTGCCCAGGCACAGCACCACGTCGGCCCCGGCCAGCGCCGCACGCAGCCGAGGCCTGGGACCATTGCCGAGATCGCCCACGTAGACAGGCGATCGATTGTCCAAATAGTCCTGACACCTGAAGTCCGCGACCACCGGGAGGTTCGATGCCTCCGCCCAGCGACGCAACGACGCCGCGGTGGCAGCGGACCAACGGCCCCCACCGACGATCACGGCGGGGCGACGTGCTCCGGCGAGCGCCGAGCAGATCAGATCGACCTGGGCGGCGAGCTGTTCATCGCGTGCCGGAGCCGGGGCGGTTCGGCCCACCGCGTCATCGGCGCTCACGGGCGACCGAAGGACGTCGGTCGGCACCGACAGCACGACGGGGCCCGGCCTTCCCTCGACCGCCGTCCGCCAGACCTGCTCGGTCGTCGACGCCAGCGCCTCGGGCCGTTCTTCCTGCACGGCGTCCTTGGCCAGCCCCGCGAAAACATGGGGCAGATCGACCTCCTGGAATGCTCCCAGCCCGAGCAGGGGTCGCGTCACCTGGCCGACGATCATGATCATCGGGGTACCAGCCTGCTCCGCCTCGTGGATGCCGATCGACCCGTTGGTGGCGCCGGGGGCGCGCGACACCAGACATACTCCGGGGCGACCGGTCAGCCGGCCCTGGGCCTGTGCCATGAATGCTGCGCCGCCCTCGTGGCGACACGTGACGACATCGACGTCTCGCTGCCTGAACGCCTCCAGCAACGGGAGGAAACTCTCACCCGGCACGGTGAACACGCGGTCCACTCCATGACTGACGAGCACGTCCGCCAGTGCGGCGGCCGCCGTGCCGTCGGTCTCTTCAGGTGCGGTCGTCATCATGGCGTCTCCGTGGCGACGAACCCCTGGCCGACGTCGATGACGTTGAGCAGGGGCCGGCCGGTCAGATGTAGATCCAGGTTCTGCAGGAAGAGTTCGAGCAGCCGCTCCCAGTCGCCCTCGGCCGACGCCGACATGTGCGGCGAGATCACGACTCCGGGCTCGGACCACAGCGGATGCCCCGGCGGCAGCGGCTCCGTCGAGACGACATCGAGTGCGGCGCCGCTCAGCCGACCCTCGCGGAGCGCGGCAACCAGCGCCTTCTCGTCGACGACGGACCCGCGGCCGATGTTGATCAGGTAGCTGCCGTCAGGCATACGCTCGAACACCCGCGAGCCGACCAGCCCACGCGTCGCAGGCGTCGACGGCAGCGTCACGATCAGGATGTCGGCGAGCGGGAGTGCGGCGTCCAGATCCTCCGGACCGAGGATCTGGCCGTGGACCTCGTCGGTCCTGTGCGACCTTCCCACCAGGCGGACCGAGCCGCCGAGGGCGCGCACGGCATCGGCCGTGGCGCGGCCGATGGAGCCGGCGCCGAGGATCACGACGCGGCTGTCGGCCAGGCGACGCGTCGGACGCGGCGCCCATGCCCGGCGCGCCTGCTGTTCGCGGGTCTCCCACAGCCCGCGCAGGGCCGCCAGCGTCAGCAGGACCGCGTACTCGGCCATCGCCTGGTCGAGTACGCCGCGCGACGTGCTGACCTGGACGCCCTCCGGCAGCGCGACCCCGTCGATGCCGACGCCGCCCCAGTGCACCCACACCAGGCTCGGCGCCGAGGCGAGCGCGGCGGCCCAGGCCGGGTCCGGTGCTTCCGCGAGGTACACGACCTCGCAGTCGAAGGCCTCCGGCGGCGCGTCGCGCAGCGAATGGACGCTGACGATCGCGCGCTCACGCACCGGATCGATCGAGCCGTCAGGCTCACCGTCGCACAGGACCGAGACCCGAAGCGTGGCGGTCACCTGGATCCGGCCCGGGTCAGCAGACGGCGCGGCGTGTCCACCAGGATCCGCTGTCGGAGATCGTCGTCGAGCAGGCCGAGCTGCTGCATCCGCGGCACGACGCGCTGCAGGACGTGGCCGTATCCGAGCCCGCCGAACGTCTCCAGGTGCTGCTTCTTGCAGACGTCCTGAGCGACGACCAGCTGGTCGGCGTAGCCCTCGGCCGCGAGCCGACTCAGCGTGCGTGCCTTGTCGAGATCGGTGCGCGCGGCCCAGCCGGGACCGAAGTAGCCCTCCTGCCCGAAGCTGTCGAAGCCCACGACGCAGCCGCGATCCAGGACCGACCGCACATAGTCCTCGTCGGCGATCTCGTCGAGGTGCGACAGATAGCACCGCGAAAGGTCGGCACCGGCCTGCTCGACGATGTCGATGATCCCGTGCGTGACCTGGCGCTCGCCGGGATGGCAGTGGATGTTCAGGGTCAAGCCGGAGGTCGACGCGACCTGCGCGGCCGCGACCAGGACCCGCTCCTCGCAGGGTTGCAGGGTCTCGGACGTACCGATCTCGCCGATGATGCCGGCGCGCACGTCGGTCCCGCACCGGCCCACCTCGACCTCGTGGCGGATGAAACCGGCGAGTTCGTCGATCGTCGCGGTCTCGACCCACTCCGGGTGCGTCGAGCACACGTAGAACCCGGCTCCGGTGACGATCTGGACGCCGGTCGCCTCGGCCAGCGACCGCAGTCGCGCCGGATCCGGATGGATCCCTCCCGACGTCAGATCGACCAGGCAACCACCCGGACCGGCCTGGTCCGCGAAGGCCTTCACCTCCGTCTGCATGACGTCGTAGTCCTGGACCGGATCGAGCGCCAGGTTGTCGCGGAGCACGTGGCTGGCCCACCGCGCCCGGGCGTTGAAGGACGCCTCGAACCGCCGGCTCCCGGCGTCCGGAACATCGGAGTCGCCCTCGTTCCAGCGGCCGCTGGCGTCCATGAAGACGTGCTCGTGCATCATCGTCGGCCCGAGTTCACCGGCACGGATCGGACCGGCGACGGTCATGACCGTACCGTCGAGCGCCTCACCCGCCGTCGTCACGACGCCTCGCTCGAAACCGGCGCCTCGACGGTCCGCAGGGCATCGGCAGCCCACCCGACCCTGACCTGCTCGCCGGCCACCACGACGCGGGACTGCTCGGCACTCACCATGCTCACCGTGATGTCGCCGAACTCGGTACTCACCATCACGTTCGAGGTCGCACCCCCGTACACGACGTGCAGGACCGTGCCGTCGAGATACGAGTCGTGGGTGCCGTCCGTGACACCACTCAACGAGGCGCGCTCGGGCCGCAGGATCGCGGTCACCGCCTGACCCGGCTGCACACCGGCCGGCACGACGACCCGCCCGCTGCCGCGACGGTCGACCACCACGCCCTCCTCGATCGCTCCGGCGACCAGCTTCAGCGAGTTCATCGCGCCGATGAAGTCGGCGACGAACGGAGTGGCGGGACGCTCGTAGATCTCGTGAGGGGTGGCCACCTGCTCCAGGAGACCGGCGTTCATGATGCCGATGCGATCGGACATCATGAGTGCCTCACCCTGGTCGTGGGTCACGTACACGAAGGTGGTGCCGAGTCGGGTCTGGATCTCCTTGAGCTCGATCTGCATCCGCGTGCGCAGCTTGGCGTCCAGGGCGCTCAGCGGCTCGTCCAACAGCAGTACCTCGGGCTGGTTGACCAGCGCCCGGGCCAGGGCCACTCGCTGCTGCTGGCCGCCCGAGAGCTGCTCGGCCTTGCGGCGCTCCAACTCGGCGACGCCCGTGACCTCGAGCATCTCGCCGACCCGCTTGGCGATATCGGACTTCGCGACGCGCTTGACCCGCAGCCCGAAGGCGACGTTGTCGAACACCGTCATGTGCGGGAAGAGCTCGTACTTCTGGAAGACCAGATTCGTCGGTCGAGCGCTGGCCGGCATCGACGTCACATCGCGGCCGTGCATCCGGATGGTCCCGGTCGTCGGCACCTCGAAGCCCGCCATCATCCGCAGGGTCGTGGTCTTGCCGCAGCCTGACGGACCCAGCAGCGAGAAGAACTCGCCTGCCCGCACCTCGAGGTCGATGCCGCGCACGGCCTCGGCCGCGCCGTAGTTCTTGCTCAGGCCGACCAGTTCGAGGGCGGGGACATCAGCACTCATCGCCGGCTCGTTCACTCGCTGGGGCTCCTTCACTGGTTCTCCTTGGAGGTTCGGGCAGCACTCACCCAGGCGAGGCTGGTCGTCGCGACCAGCAAGATGGTGCCGATCGCGTTGAGGCTGGGATCGAGTCCCTGGTTGATGCGCGCGTACAGCAGCAGCGGCAGGGTCTTCTCCTGACCCGCCGTGAAGAACGCCACGACGAACTCGTCGGCCGACAGCGCCATCGCGAGGACCGTGGCGCCCAGGACGGCCGGCAGGATCAGGGGCAGCGTCACCTTGCGGAACGCCAGCCACGGGCTCGCGCCGAGGTCGAACGCCGCCTCGAGCAACGAGAACCGGAAGCGATCGAGGCTGGCCCCGATGATCAGGAACACGAAGGGCAGCGCCACGATCACGTGTCCGGCGATCGTCGCGCGCAGGGAGTACCCGATGCCGAAGAAGTGGTACGTGATCGCGAGCCCGATGGCGTACAACAGCGTCGGGAACGTGAGCGGCACCATCGCCGCCACCATCGTCGTGGCGCGGACACGAGTCCGCGCGCCGACCAGCGCCAGCGAGGCGGTGAGACCGAGCACCGCGGTCATCAACCCGGTCAACACCGCGGCGATCGCCGAGCGCCTCATGGCGTCGATCACCAGCTGGTCGTGCAACACCTGGTCGTACCAGCGCAGCGAGAAGCCCTCGAACGGGAAGCTCATGCGAGGCGCGGAGTGGAACGAGAACAGGACCACCACGACCAGCGGTGCGAACAGGAACGCGAGAACCGCGACCACATACAGGCGCGCCATGACCTTGGTACTGCGCGGCATGCTCGGCGTACTCATCGCAGCCACCTCCGGATCACCAGGTAGGCGGCGCTGAGCAACAGCACCACCAGCACGACCATCGTGAGCGCGAGCGCCGCGCCCAGCGGCCAGTTCAGTCCACCGCCGAACTGATGCTGGATCTGATTGCCGATCAGCTGGTCACCGGTACCACCCAGCAGCTGGGGCGTGACCCACTCGGCCGAGGTCGCGATGAAGCTGACAGCGAAGGCCGCGACGCAGCCCTTGGACGTCAGCGGGAGCACGACCTTGGTCGCCGCCCGCCACCGACTGCCGCCGAGGTCCTGTGCGGCCTCGATCTGGGTCGGTGGCACGTTCTGCATGGCGGCATAGATCGGCAGGACGCCGAACGGGATCAGGTAGTTGACCAGGGCCACGACGACCGCCCACTCGCTGTTGAGGAACAACGTCATCGGCGAGTCGATGACACCCGTCCCGATCAGGGTCTGGTTGATGACGCCCTCGCGCCCCATGATGTTGCGCCACGCGTACACGCGGACGATGTAGCCGCCGAACAGCGAGACCAGCACCAGGAAGTACAGGAGGTGCTTGCGCCCTGGGAGCAGGTAGTTCAGGACGAACGCGAACGGGAAGCTGATGGCCGTGACCAGGACGGCGACGACGAGCGCGACCCGGAGGGTCCGCAGGTAGAAGCCGCGGTAGATGTCACTGGTGGCCGCCTCCACATAGTTGTGGAACGTCAGCTTCGCCACCGGCTCGAACGACTCGACCGAGTAGAAGGAATAGGCCGCGAGAAGCAGCAGGGGGATCAAGAAGAGTGCGATGTAGTACGCCGCGGCGGGCGACAACTGCACAGCACGGGTGCTGATTCTCACGGCCTATCCCTGTTCTACGTCGATCGAACGGCGGTCGGTGTCAGGACTTGATCTTCTGCCAGGCGTCGAGCCATGCCTGGTAGTTCACATAGCCGTCCGGCACCTTCTCGGGAGGCGTGCTCGACGCGAAGTCGTCGGAGTTGGCGCCACCGGTCACCACCGAGTAGTCGTACGTCTTCGCCTCGCCCTCGACCTTGTCGAACGCGTCGACGTTGACCGCTCCCGAGACCAGGTTGGTCGCGATGTCGGCCTGCACGTCGGCCGAGATCATCTGGTCGATGTACTCATACGCGCAGTCGACGTTCTCCGATGTCGCAGGGATGGCCAGGCCGTCCCACCAGCCGTGACGGCCCTCGTCGAAGAAGCCGAAGTCGAGCGTCACGCCCTTCTTCTTCGCCCATGCGATCTGAGCCTCCCAGCCGCCGATCGCCAGATCGACGTCCTTGTTGATGAGGCGGTCGTTGGCGTCCTGGTAGTTGCTCTGGAAGGCCGCCGCGTTCTTGACCAGCTTCTTGGCATCGGCCACGACGATGTCGAGCTGCTCGGGCGTGAGCAGCGGCGACTTGTCGAAGCCATGTGCCTTCGCGAGCAGGTGGAACGGCGAGTCCGGGGCATCGAACATCACGAACCGGCCCTTCCAGCTCGGGTCGAGCAGGTCCTCGATCGACTTCGGCGGAGTGCTGACCCGGTCGGGCGCGTAGACGTACGGCGCATCGCCCCAGGCGATGGGCACGCCGTAGACCTTGCCGTCGGATCCGCGCAACGACGGACTCTCACGCAGACCCTCGGCGATCTTGTCCCAGTTCTCGAGGCGGCTGATATCGATCGGCTGCACGACCTTGGCCGCGATCATCCGCTGAGCCCAGTGGTACGGGATCGTCGACAACTCATAGGGCTGACCGACCTTGATCGCCGCGATCAACTGCGCCCAGTCGCCCGGCCACGAGCTCGCCAGCTTCATGCCACGTTCGTCGCGCCATTCCTTGAGTTCGACCTTGCCTTCTTCGCCCTCGAGGCCGATGAAGTTGACCGTCGCATCCTTGCAGGCATTGGCTTTCACAGGTGCGGCGTCGGGCTCGTCGGAGTCCGACGAGCCGCAGCCCGCCAGCAGCAGAGATGTCATCGACACCCCCACCAGCAGGAACCTCTTGATCTTCATGGGTACAACCTCTCATTCATGTGATCCCCGACACGGTCGAACCGAACAAACGCGGCGGCGCCGTCACAGCGTGGCGGCCACCCCCAGATAGATCCGAGCTGCATCGGCCAGCTCGGCCACACCGACCGACTGATCGGGACCGAAATGCCAGTCCCCCGGTCCGTAGACGACCGTCTCGAGCCCGTGGGCGGCGAGATCGGATGCATCCGTCACGAAGGCCTGGGTCGGCAGCCGGCTGGTGATCTCGGGAGCACGGCCGCGCACCGCGGTGTGCGCGGCGACGATCGTGTCGATCAGGTGGCCCGACTGCGGGCCGATGAACGGTCGCTGCACGGCCGTGATCCTGACGTCGACCTCGATGTCGTTCGGGCAGGCATCGGTCACGGCGTCGCGGATCACCTGCTTGATGACGTCGCGCTTCATGCCCGGAACCGTCCGGATGTCACCGTTCAGCTCAGCCACTTCGGCGACCTTCCCCGGATCGAAGCCGGCCTGAAGGCGCCCGATCAGCTTGCGCGGCAGATGCTGCAGCCGGTCGCACGGCTCGTGAGGCAGTTCCAGCTCGTTGATCGCGTTGTAGCCGGCGACGGCCGCCGCGAGGGCGTCCCGCGCCCCCTCGAGCCGGGAGATGTGGGCCGTCTCTCCGGTGAACCGCACCGAGAACTTCAGCGCGCCGCCGTTGGCCGTGTGGATGTCCATCGACGACGGCTCGCCGCAGATCGCGTAGCCCTCGTCGGGCCCTTCGCTGGCCAGGACGTACTTCTCGCCCAAGCCGATCGTGTCGTGGTGCATGACCGCGTGCAGGATCAGGTCGCCACCGAGGCGGACCCGGCCGTCGGCGGCCGCCTGGACGGCGGCGATCATCGAGGCCACGGCGCCCTTCATGTCGTCGACACCCGCGCCGTAGAGCCGGCCGTCGGCGATCCACGGCTGGTAGGGGTCGCGGCTCCAGCGCTCCGAGACCGACGCATCGAGGTGGCCGCTGAGCACCAGCGGCGGACGCTCGCCGACGCCGCGGACCTTGGCGACCACGTTCGCTCGACCCTTGACGACCTCTTCGATGTGCAGATCGATACCGGGTCGGTCCAGCTCCCGGTAGACCACCTCCGCGACCTCGAGCTCGTTCGTCGCCTGCGACGGGATCGCCGTCAGCTCTGCGGCGAGATCGACCACATGCTGCTGGTCGATCGCGGGGAGTGTCATCTCAGTCACGGGTCGTCGCCTCCTCAGGCGTGGGGGAATCGTGCAGTGGTTGCCGGTCCGCGATGGCGGCGAAACGGCTCAGTTCCTCGGCGAGTGCGGTGACGGCGATCTGCAGGATTTGATCGCCGTCGGCGGGCGGTAGGGAACCGGGGGCATCGGTGTAGCCGTCGGCCCGCAGCCAGGCGCCGTGCATCTCGATGCGCGAACGCTGCTGTTTGGCCTCGGGAGCGGGTTGTTCGGCCGGCGCGGCACCGACCAGATGGGGCAGCAGGGCCGACACCACGACGGTCTCGAACGCGCCGGCGTGTCCGGGGATGCGCGCCTGCGCGGCATCGAGCGACGAGGCGCGCACGATCGGCGCCACGAGATTCCACCACGAGATGCAGGCCGTGTGAACGGTCAGCTCCAGAGCGAGGTCGCGGGCGGCGACCTGGACCAGCTCGTCGTTGCCTCCGTGCCCGTTGACGAAGAAGATCCGCTGGAAGCCCGAGCTGACGGCTGACCGGCCGAGATCCATCAGAACGTCCAGCAAGGTCGTGCTGCGGAGCGACAACGTACCGCCGAACGGCAGGTGGTGCTGCGATGAACCGAAGCTGACCGCAGGCGCGACCAGCAGGTCGGGTGCGCCGCCGACCTGCCGGACGGCCCGCTCGGCGACCTCGGTGGCGATCAGCGTGTCGGTCCACACCGGCAGGTGCGGGCCGTGCTGCTCGATCGCGCCGACCGGAACCACCAGGACGGCACCTTCGCGGGCCCGACGGGACAACTGCTCCCGTGTGTGGTCCACGAAGGCCCAGGGCCGACGGGCCGCGGGGCCGGTGGGGTCGTGGTCGGTCACGATGCTCCTCGAATCTCGAATGTTGATGCGCTCACCGCATCGGCGATGTGGCTAGCGCTACACCAGTAGACCCTGCTTGAATGGGGGTGTCAAGCGTTTTGCGCAACGTTGATGCCCTGAGCGCATTAAGAGTGCGTTACGCGGGGATGTCGAAGCACACCCCGGCTGGATCGGAACGAGGAGAAGAGCCCGTGGAACACACCGCACCTGAGTGGTCAGTGCAGATACTCGACCTCGGTCGCTCGCTGATCCGAGGACCTCAGGCGTTCTGGAACGACGCCTGGGACACGATGGTGCCGCTCGCGTTCAACGCAGTCCTGGCCCGCAACGGCGAGCGGACGGTCCTCGTCAACACATCGCCGCCGATCACGACGGAGATGGTCGAGGAGCTGTTCCCGGCGATGCGCTATCTGCACGACGCGCCGGCCGGCGATCTCGTCCGCACCCCGCAGCAGCAGCTGACCGGCGCCCTCGCGGCACACCGCCTGACTCCCGACGACATCGACGACGTGGTGCTCACGCCGTTCGAGCTCTACACGACCGGCACCCTTCACGAACTGCGGCGAGCCCGCATCCACCTGTCGCGTCGCGGGTGGGTCCACCTCCACACCGTCCACGAGCATCCCCACGACAAGAGATGGCGCAAGTTCCCCCGGCCGACGCTGGTCGACCTGGTGACCGACTCCTGGGACCGCGTCGCCCTGCTCGACGACGAGCACGAGATCCTGCCGGGCCTTCGCACCTGGTGGGCCGGCTCGCACCACCGCGAGTCCATCGTCGTGGAGATCGACACGCCGGCCGGCACCGTGGCCGTGACCGACGCCGTCTTCTACTACGCCAACGTCGAGGACAACCGCCTGCTGGGCCTCAACGAGAGCATGGAGGAGTCGTTGGCCGCGGTCGAGCGCCTGAAGCAGTGCGCCGACCACCTGGTGCCGATCCACGAGCCGCTGGTGTTCGACCGCTACCCGGGCGGCCACATCGGCTGAGACGGATCAGAGTTCGAAGGGCACGAGATAGTTGTGGACGTGCTCGAGGACGCTCGGCATCGTGGCCTCGATCTTCTCGGCCGACCAGCGATTGGACGGTCCTGTGATCGACAGCGCGAACACCGAGCCGTCCTCGGAGAACCGCAGCAGCACCGCCGCGGCGGCGATGCCGACCCGCGACTCCCCCAGGTTCAGGGCATACCCGCGCTGCCGCACACCGTCGAGCTCCTTGAGCAGCTGATCGGTCGACGTGATGGTCCGTGACGCGAACTTGTCGAGCGGACCGAGTCGTTCCAGTTCGGCGTCGAGCTCCTTGGCCGACAGCGAGGCGAGGTAGATCTTGCCGACCGCGGTCGAGTGCAGCGGATCGAACGAGCCGACCGGCTGGGTCACGCGCAGCGGACTCTTGCTGTCGACCCGAGCCACCACGATCATCCGGTCGCTGCTGACATCGGGCACCGAGATGTGGACCGTCTCATCGCTCAGCTCGCGAATCTCGGTCGCGAGCTGGATCGCGCGTTCGATCTGCACGTCGGGCAGAGCCGCCTGGCCGATGCGCACGAGGCGCGGGCCGAGCACGTACATCGTGTGGCCCGTGTTGGAACTGACCCAGCCGCAGCCGCGCAACGTCGCCAGCAGGCGCGATGCGCTCGTCTTGTGCACACCGAGCAGTTCGGCGATGTCGTCGATGCGGGCACTGCCGTGATCGGCCAGGTACTCGATCGTCCGGACGACTCGTGTCGCGTTCAGCATGCCTGAACTGCTCGTCGTCATCTGGCCTCCGATCGCCTGGGCGCCCCAGTACGCGAAGCGATTCTAGGCGACCGGCGCCCGCCGCAGCGCGCCACCGCCCTCGTCACGCCGACTTCCTCGAGAGCGCCGTCTCCACCTGTCGCACGACATCGGGAGGGAACATGGTGTGCGGGACGTTCTGGAAGGCGACGGGGCGCAGGAAGCGGTCGATCGCGGTGGCACCGACCGACGAGAACTGCGCCGAGGTGGTGGCCGGATACGGGCCGCCATGGTGCATCGCCTGTCCCACCACGAGACCCGTGGGCCAGCCGTTCCAGACCAGCCGCCCGACGCGGTCCACGAGCCGCTGTACCCATGCGGCCGGCGGTCCCTCATCGGGTGCGACGTGAATCGTCGCCGTCAGGCTGGCCGGGAGCCGATCGACCAGCGCGTCCAGGTCATCGACATCCTGATAGCGCACGACCACCGCGGTCGGGCCGAAGCACTCCTCGGTGTAGACCGCCGCGTCGCGCACGAAGGCGTCGGCATCGACAGCGATGACCTCGGCCCTGACCTCGTCCGGACCCCCGGGGCGACCTCGAGCGATCATGGTCGAACCGGCGAGTTCCTCCAGCTGCTGTCGCCCCGCTGCGTGGCTGGCGGCGATCCGTGGCGTCAACATGGGCGCCGCCGGCAACTCGGTGACGACCTCGGCCAGCTCACGCTCCAGATCCGATCCGGCCGGGAGGAACACCAGGCCCGGCTTGGTGCAGAACTGACCGACACCCAGCGAGAACGAGCCGGCGAGGCCCCGGGCGAGCTCCGAGCCACGTTCCCGGGCGGCCGCCGGTGTCACGAACACCGGATTGACGCTGCCCATCTCGGCGAAGAACGGCAGCGGATCCGGGCGCTGGGCGGCCAGGTCGAACAGGGCCCGTCCCGCCTGCGGCGACCCGGTGAACGTCGCGACCCGGACGCGCGCATCCTGCAGCGTTGCCACCGCGGCCTGCTCGTCGTCGATCGCCGTCAGGGATCCGACCGGCCATCCGGCGGACTCGAGCACGCCCTGGGCCAGTTCCACCGTCGCGCGAGACGTCCGCGGATGGCCCGGATTCGTCTTGAGCAGCACCGGGCATCCGGCGGCGAAGGCCGATGCCGTGTCGGTGCCGAGGACGCCGAACGCGAACGGGAAGTTGCTGGCGGCGAAGACGAGAGCGGGGCCCATCGCGACCCGATAGCTCACGATCTCCGGGGTCGGCGGAGGGCCCGGCGTCGCCGGGTCGACTCTGACCTCGCGCCAGCGGCCGTCGCCGAGCACATCGGCGAACAGGCGCAGCTGAGCGGCCGTTCGCCCGACCTCTCCGGCCAACCGTTCGCGGCCGAGGTGCGTCTCCTCATCGGCGATGTCCACCAGACCGTCGCGGGCAGACTCCAACGCATCGGCGAGCGCCTGCAGGCCGCGCCGGCGTCCGTCCGGCCCCAGGTCGGCGAGCGCGGAGACCGCCGACACCGCGGACTCGATCGCCGAACCATCCTGCACGTTCACCGGACCAGCGCTTCCACCGTCGCGTCCGAGGGTCGGTCGCCGGACCGTACCGCGAACTCCTCGACCCGATCGAGATCCAGCGTGACGCCGAGGCCCGGCCCTGGCAGGGGCGCGATCGTGCCGCCGGCGATGTCGAACCGCTCGTGGATCACGTCATGCTGCTGATACATCGCGCCGGAGGCATCGCACGGGTCGTCGAGCACCCCGACCGACACACCGAGTTGGACGGCCGCCGATGTCCCGATGCCCAGTTCCGGCATGGCTCCGATGACGCAGCCCACACCGGCGAGCTCGGCCATCCGGAAGATCAGGGCGGCCTCGGCCAGTCCACCGGACTCGGCCACATACACGTTGAGCAGATCGACCGCGCCGTTCCGGAGCAGTTGCCAGGCCTCGCCTGCGCCCCACACCGACTCGTCGGCCATGATCGGGACCGCCGACAGGCTGCGCAGCAGCTTCATCTCCTCGATCTGCCCCGGTGCGATCGGCTGTTCCACCGAATGCAGGTCGAACTCGCTCAGCCGCGCGATGTGGTGCGCCGCCTCCTTCGCCGAACGCCAGCTCATGTTGGCGTCGACCCGGATCAGCGTCTGCGGGCCGACCGCGTCACGGACTGCGCCGACCGCGGCGACATCGTCCTCGATCGAGCGGCCCACCTTGACCTTGACGCAGCCGAAGCCGTCGGCCACGTACTGCTGGGCGTTGGCACGCAGCTGGTCCAGCGGCGCCATGTGGATCGAGCGCGACAGGGTGACCCGCTCACGCGTCATCCCGCCCAGCAGGTCGTGGACCGGCGCTCCCAGTGCCTTGCCGGTCAGATCGAACAGGGCCATCTCGATGCCCGCACGGGCGGGCAGCCCGCTCTCCTTGAGCATCTCCATGCGACGGCGGGCCACGTTGATCTGGCGGGGGTCGAGTCCGATGAGCGCGGGCGCGAGGACATGTTGGACCATGGCGCACTGCACCGCCGACGTGCCGTCCCACAGCGTCGAGATCTCACCGATGCCCTGCAGCCCGCTGTCGGTCTCGACGATCACGATCGCGTAGTCGTACCCGTCGAACGTGCCGAGACTCGATACCCGAGGAGGCGAGACCGGTACATGCACCGGGATGGCGCGGATCGAGCGGATCTTCATCGTCGTTCTCCTTCGAGCGCGATCGGCCGGCGTTCGGCGATCGAACGATCCATGGCGAGCGCCACCGTGAGAGCCGCCCGGGCATCCTCGAGCTCCAGCGGCCACGGCTCGCCGTGCAGGACCGTGCGGACGAAGTGCCGGTCAGCGGTCGCCAGGGCACCGCCCGGCACGACGGAGTGGGCCTGCCGGTACGTGGTGTTGGGGAAACGAGGCCCGTCGACGCCGAACACCTGGGTGGGCGTGGGCCGGGCCTCGACGTAGACGGTGCCGGCGTCGCCGAAGATGGCGATCCGATGATCGCTGTGCATGCCGGAGGCCGCCGGCATGATCCAGTTGTGTTCCAGCGCCGCCACCGCGCCGGACTCGAACTCCAGTGTCCCGACCACAGCATCGGGTCCCGGCCCGCACGGCGCGATCGTCGAGGCGACCGCCGTGACCGTGCGGATCTCTCCGGCGATCCAGCGCAGGATGTCGATGTCGTGGATCGACATCTCGAGCGGCACGGTCGTGCGACCCGAGATGACCTTGCCCTCGTGATCGCCGGTGTTCCAGCGTGCCGACAGGTGGATCGGTGTGCCGACCTGTCCGTCGGCGACGGCCTGGCGCGCGGCCACGAAATCGGGATGGAAACGCAGCGTATGGCCTATCGCGAGCGTCAGGTCGGGGTGCCGGCGCGCCGCGTCGATCATGGCATCGGCGTCCTCGACGGTGTGGGCGATGGGCTTCTCGCAGAAGACGTGCCGACCGCGCTCCAGGGCCGCGAGGACGATGTCGCGGTGCAGATGTTGCGGCGTGCAGACCCATACCGCGTCGATGTCGTCGTCCAACGCGTCGGCGGCGTCGGTCGAGAACCGCACACCAGGTGGCAGGACGTCGACCTGTGCCGGGGCGACATCGACGCCGACGACCAGCTCGGTCTCCGGCAGGGCGTCCAGGATCGCGGCGTGGTCCTTGCCGATGCTGCCCAGCCCGATGACGGCGCACCGCAGCGGCAGGTGCCGGTTCTCGCTCGTCACGCCCGGCTCCGCTGAGCGTCGTATTCGGCCCGGACCTCGTCGCTGGGGGGATACGTTCCCGGAACGGGGGCGCCGGCGGCGACCTTGGCGAGCAGGAACTCCTCGAGGCGCTCCTGCTCCAGGGCGTCGACCGAGACCTCCTCGGCCAGGTGCCTCGGGATGACGACGACGCCCTCCTCGTCGCCCACCAGGACGTCACCGGGGAACACCGCGACGCCTCCGCACCCGATCGGCACCTGCATGTCGACGGCGTGGTGCAGCACGAGATTGGTCGTCGGCGTCACCGTCTTGACGAAGACGGGCAGGTCGATGTCCTTGATGCGATACGAGTCGCGCACCGACCCGTCCGTCACCAGCGCTGCGCAACCGCGCACCGAGAGGCGCGTCGTCAGGATCTCGCCGGCCGATGCCGCCGTACCGTCACCACGGCTGTCCACCACGAGCGCCTGGCCCGCCGGCACCGATTCGATCGCTAGCCGCTGCGGGTGCGCCGGGTCGCGGAACGACGCCACCACGTCGAGGTCCTCACGGGCCGGGATGTACCTCAGCGTGAACGCCTCGGCGACGAAGCGCGCACGAGCCGACGACAGGGGCAGCACACCCTCGATGACCGTGTGACGAAGGCCGCGGAGGAACAGCTGATTCTGCACCGTCGCGGTGCTGACCTCCCCTAGGCGCTCGAAGACCGCAGCATCCACCCAGACCATCTCCTTTGCGAGCGCTGGCTGCTCTGATGCATTCATCGCAACACCGATGCGCTAATCTCACTCGCGACTGTAGCGCAGTCGTCACCATCTGAAAACACACCCCAGACCCCTAGGAGCGAGATGACCTCCCTCGACCTTCCCGAGATCGATCGGCGCGCCCACGACCTCGGCATCGACCTGGCCGCGACACCCGACGGTCCGCTCGACCGATGCGCCCGCGTCGGCCGGCTCTATCTGACGTCGGGCCACACCAGCGCGACACGCGGCACCCTCGGCGCCGACCTCGACGTGGAGGCCGGACGCGTGGCAGCGGCGGAATCGGTTCGCGCGCTGCTGGCCAACGTCTACGCCGCGCACGGGAGCTTCGAGGGCCTCCGCATGGTGCGGATGCTGACCTGCGTGCGAGCCACCGCCGACTTCGGCGATCACCCGCAGGTCGCCGACGGAGCCTCGGCGGTGGTCCGCGAGCTGTTCGGGCCGACCCTCGGACATCATGCCCGCAGCGCGCTCGGCTTCGCCTCGCTGCCGAAGGGCGCCGCGGTCGAGATCGAGGCCGTGCTCGAGATCGTCTGAGGCTGTCAGGCCTCGGCGCGCGACAGCGGGAACAGGATCGCCTCGCGGATGCCGATTCCCTGCAGCAACATGACCAGGCGGTCGACGCCCAGGCCCATGCCGCCGGCCGGAGGCATGCCGAACTCGAGCGCGCGCAGGAAGTCCTCGTCGACGTCCATCGCCTCAGGATCGCCAGCGGCGGCCAGCCGCGACTGCTCCTCGAGCCGTACGCGCTGGATGACGGGGTCGTTGAGCTCGGAGTATGCAGGTGCCAACTCGACACCGTTGATGATCAGGTCCCACGCCTCGACCAGGCCTGGCACCGAGCGGTGCTTCTTGGCCAGCGGTCGGACCGCCTCGGGGTAGTCGCAGACGAACGTGGGCTGGATCAGCGTGTGTTCGACGAGCTTCTCGAACAGCTCGAGCAGGATCTCGCCCGCGGCCCAGTGATCCTGCAGTGCGACGTCGTGCTTCGCGGCCAGGGCCTTGAGCCGATCCTCACCGGTCTCGATCGTGACCTGCTCTCCCACCGCCTCGGACACCAGTTCGTGGATCGTGGCGCGGCGCCATTCGGCCTCGAGATCGATCTCGGAACCGTCACGACCCGGCACGACCGTCTTGCCGACGGCGCGCGCCGCATCGAGCACGAGCGCCTTCACCAGCTCGGCCATCGTGTCGTAGGAGCCGTACGCCTCGTACACCTCGAGCATCATGAACTCGGGGTTGTGCGAGTTGTCGACACCTTCGTTGCGGAACGTCTTGCCGATCTCGTAGATCCGGTCGACGCCGCCCACCAGGCCCTTCTTGAGGTCCAGTTCCAGCGCGATGCGCAGCAGCATGTCCTCGTCGTAGGCGTTCGTGTGCGTCGTGAACGGACGCGCCGCCGCTCCGCCGTTGGTGTGCTGCAACACCGGTGTCTCGACCTCGATGAAGTCGCGGTCGTCGAGCGTACGGCGCAGCGACTGCAACACCTTGGCCTTGACGCGCACGGTCTCGCGCGCCTCGGGCCGCACGATCAGGTCGACGTAGCGCATGCGGGCGCGCGCCTCGTCCGACAGCGGGTTGTGCTCGTTGGGCAACGGCCGCACCGTCTTGGCCGCGATCTGCCACGACGTCGCCTGCACACTCAGTTCGCCACGACGTGACGTGATGATCTCGCCGGTGACCTGCAGATGGTCACCGATGTCGACCAGGTGCTTGAAGGCGGCCAGACGGTCCTCACCGATCTCGGCCAGCGACAGCATCGCCTGGAGCTCGGTGCCGTCGCCCTCGCGCAGCCGGACGAAGCACAGCTTGCCGGTGTTGCGCAGGAAGATGACGCGGCCCGTGATCGACGCGACGACACCCGTCTGATGGTCCGGACCCAGCGCCTCGGCGTCGTAGGTGTCGACGATCTGACGCAGCGTGTGAGTGCGCTCGACCACGACCGGATACGGATCCTCGCCCGCATCGATCAGCTGCTGCCGCTTCCCACGACGCACCTGCATCTGCTCGGGCAGGTCGTCCTCGGTCCGGGGCGTGGCGTTGGCATCGTTCACGCACACATCCTAGAGATCGACGATCACGCCTCAGGCTGCGGCAGGATCTGCGCCTCCTCCGACGCCGCCGATCGTGGTGACCGGTCGGGCGTGGGCCACGTCAGGAACGCTGACCCATCGGGGCGGCGATCGTCACCTTGTCACCCAGGCCGGACAGGCGCACCGTGACGGTGCCCATGCCGGACGGGTCGTAGCTGAAGTCGTCGGTGATCAAGGCGGAGATCTGCTTCTTGCCCAGCCGCTTGGCCACGTGGCCGCCCTCGAACTGGATCGACGTGATCGTGCCGCCCAGAACGGACACCTCGACCTCCACGGTTCGGTCCCCTTCGACCTTGGTCGCCCGCAACAGATCGGGCACCATCACGGCCAGCAGACGCGAAGCGGGAACGACCGCCGGAACTATTCCGTCGTCGATCGGTCCATCATCGATCGGGCGCAGACCCTTCAGGAGCCGAACGACCTCGGGTCCCCGAGCGGCCTCCGCCGACCGATCGAAGCGCCGGGTGACGTTGCGCCACGGGCGGTCCAGATCATCCTCCACTCCGACCTGGACATCGGCCTCCCTGAGGAAGATCTGGTCGCCGACGACGGTGCGCTCGAAGATGCGATGCACCTCGCGGTCGCCGGAATCCTGGTACACGCTGCGCGCCACGACGTGGTTGGAGCCGGCGGCGAGGTCATACACCCCGTCGATACCGAAATCCATCGCCGCCCGCCAGCCGTTCCTGATCACGTACGTGGCGGTCTTGGCGTCGAGCGTGGCGTCAACGACCTGCCCGAGCGTGAGGGGACCGACATCAACCGGCGTAGGTTCGGTGTCGACGCGCTCGCCGTCGCCTGCGCCCCCGCAGCCGGCGAGCACGAGCGCAGCCGCGAGCAACGGTCCGACGAGACGCACACGAGGCATGCAGGCGATGCTAGTGATCCGCGCGGCCCCGCGAGCCTGAATCGCGAAAGCTCGACCAACAGCCCGGTCAGGCGCGGTTGCGCTCGTGCACCAGCCGAAGGCCGGTGAGGGTGAGCCAGGGGTCGCGGGCCGTGATGGTCTCGCACTGGCCGATGACCTCGTCGGCGAACGATCCGGTCGCGATCACGCTGACGTGTTCGGGGTCCTCGCCGAGCGACTCGATGATGCGCTCGACCATGCCGTCGACCAACCCGGCGAAGCCGAAGACGGCGCCCGACTGGATCGCCTCGACCGTGTTCTTGCCGATCACGTCGCGTGGCGTGGCGATCTCGACGCTGCGGAGCTGGGCGCCCCGGCTGGACAACGCCTCGAGCGAGATCTCCACTCCGGGAGCGATCGCCCCGCCGACGTACCGATTACGGTCGTCGATCACGTCGAAGATCGTGGCGGTTCCGTTCATGTCGACCACGATCGCCGGGCCTCCGTACAGTTCGGCGGCCGCGAGCGCGTTGACGATGCGGTCGGCCCCGACCTCACGCGGGTTGTCGGTGTGGATCGGCACGCCCGTGCGGACGCCGGGGCCGACGATCGCCACCGGCACATCGGCGTAGTAGCGCTCCTGCAGATGCCGCAGTTCGACCAGGATCGTCGGCACCGTGCAGCACAGGCTCACCGCGCCCACCTCGCGCAGGCCGGTCGTGCGCACCAGCCCGGTGAGCAGTAGCTGCCACTCGTCGGCCGTACGCCGGTCGTCGGACGAGAGCTGCCAGTGGGCGATCAGCTCCTCACCGTCGAAGGCCCCGATCGTCGTGACACTGTTGCTGACGTCGAGGCACAGCAGCGTCACCTCGACACGAGCGGATTGTCGACGATGTCTCCGCGGATCAGGCCCGTTCCGGGCAACGCTTCGGCGGGATCATCACCCGTGCCGATGATGCGGTTCTCGGAATCGACGAACACGACACTGGGCTTGAACTCACGGGCCTCGGCATCGTCCATCTGGCCGTAGCCGATCAGGATCACCAGATCGCCAGGGTGCACGAGGCGCGCAGCGGCGCCGTTGATGCCGATGACACCCGAGCCGCGCTCGCCGGCGATCGTGTACGTCTCCAGGCGGGCGCCGTTGTCGATGTCGACGATGTGCACGAGCTCACCCGGCAGCAGATTGGCCGCGTCGAGCAGGTCCTGGTCGACCGTCACCGATCCCACGTAGTGCAGGTCGGCCTGGGTCACCGTGGCGCGGTGGATCTTGGACTTCATCATGGTGCGCAGCATGGGTCAGGCTCCTTCTCCGAGGATGACTGCTGTGTTGTCGAGCAAGCGAGGCTTGCCCACCCGGGCCGCGATCAGCAGCCGGGCCTCCTCGCCGGGCACGGGCGCGCCCAGCGCGGGGTTCGTGAGGGCGACGTAGTCGGGTACGACCGACTCGCTCGCCAGGGTGCGACGCGCGGCCTCGATGACCGCGTCGGCACCGTCGGGACCGGCTTCGACGCCGGCCTGGAGCGCCCGGTACAGGACCGTGGCGCGCTCCCGCTGCTCCGGATCGAGGTAGACGTTGCGTGAGCTGCGGGCCAGGCCGTCGGTCTCGCGCACCGTCGGGCAGCCGACCACGTCGATGCCCATCGCGAGCTCGTCGACCATCTGCCGGATCAGCACGAGCTGCTGATAGTCCTTCTCGCCGAAGACCGCGACATCGGGGCGCACCAGGCCGAACAGCTTGGCCACGACCGTGAGCACGCCGCGGAAGTGGGTCGGTCGAGCGGCACCCTCGAGAATCGAGCCGAGCGGACCCGGATCGACCGTCACGGTGTCGATCACGCCGTGCGGGTACATCGTGGCGACCTCAGGAGCGAACACCAGATCGACCCCTGCGGCGGCGCAACGTTCCAGATCGGCCTCGAACGTGCGCGGATAGCCGTCGAGGTCCTCACCCGGCGCGAACTGCGTGGGATTGACGAAGATCGACGCCACCAGCCGGTCGCCCAGCGGACGCGCGTGCTCGAGCAGCTGCCGATGACCCTCGTGCAGCGCACCCATGGTGGGCACGAACGCCACACGGTCAGCACCTTTGAGCGATGCTGCGAGTTCGTCGCGCGTGCGCGCGATCGTGACGGTCATGTCAGATCCCCGCTGCGATCTCGGCGAGCGTGTCCCAGTCGGCCTCGGCCAGCACCTGGCGGATCTGGCCGGCCTCGGCCGGGGACAGCCGGCCGTCGACCTCGGCCCGGCCGGCCGTGGCACGGGCGAGCGTCAGGTAGGTGTCGACCGTCGCGTCGGCGACATCGGCGGCCGCGAACGCGTCGACGTGGGCACGCACCGTGGTGACGTCACCACGAACCACCGGACCGGTCAGTGCGGCATCGCCGTACGCGAGCGCATTGTCGAGCGCGGCGGTGAGCAGAGGTCGCAGGACGGCTGCGGGGTCCTCGGCGCCGGTGTCGCGCAGCAGCTCAAGCGATTGCGCCACGAGCGTGACCAGGTGATTGGCGCCGTGGGCGAGCGCGGCGTGGTACAGCGTGCGATCGGCCTCGGCGACCCACATCGCCGTGCCGCCGAGATCAGCGACGAGCGACTCGGCGAGCTCTCGCTCGTCGCGGCCCGCCGTCAAGCCGAAGACGGGATGACGGTCCAGGTCGATGGCCGTGCCGGTGAACGTCATGGCCGGATGGAGCGCGATGGGTCGACCACCCGCACGCGCCAGCGCGGCCAGGGCCTCGAGGCCGTGACGGCCGCTGGTGTGGGCGAACACCTGACCGGGTCGGATCTGAGAGGCCAACTGCTCCGCCACCGCGATCAGGGCGTCGTCGGGGACCGCGACGATCACCAGGTCTGCGAGCCGGACGACCTCGGCCGGGCTCGTGACGTGAACACCCGGCAGCAGCGTGTCGATCCGCAAGCGAGAGGCCGGCGACGCACCGCTGACCGCGACCAGGTCGTGACCGGCAGCGCGCAGCTGTGCGGCGAGGACCGCGCCCACCCGGCCGGTGCCGATCACGCCGACCCGTCGGCTGGTGCCGTGAGCGCCCATGGGTTCGGGCGCGACAGTCATATGCGACATGCGCTTGGTGCCTTTCGGTTCCAGTCCCGCGAACGGGTACCAGACGTCGTTGACGCTTCGATTCTATCGCCGCACGGCACCCGCACCAGGGGCCAGGGCTATGGACTGGATCACACCTGATCGTGGGAGACTGAGCGCCATGACGCGGCTCCTCCTCCGCTCGGGCAAGGACCCGTTCACCGCAGTGTCGCCCGAGACCACGCTGGTGCAGGACGTGTTCAACAGCAACACCGGCAACTACCTGTTCCAGCACGCGGTCTGGAAGCATCTGTCCACGCCGGGTACCGAACTGGTCTCGAACAGCACGCTGTCCGAGCGCCGTGCCCCCCAGCGCGGCGACGCCGAGCGGATCGACGACGAGTTCGACCACTTCGTGATCCCGCTCGCGAACGCCTTCCGCCCCGACTTCTCTCGGTCGCTCGAGAACCTGACGGCGCTGATCGAGCAGCTGCACATCCCCGTGACGGTCGTCGGCGTAGGTGCCCAGGCCGGTCACGACCTGTCGCTGGACTCGATGGCCGCGGTCGACGAGGTGACCCGGCGATTCGTCAGCGCCGTCCTCGACCGCTCTTCGTCGATCGGGGTGCGCGGCGAGTTCACCCGCGACTACCTGCTGCGACTGGGCTTCCCCGATTCGGCGGTCGACATCATCGGATGCCCGTCGCTGTTCCTGCACGGCGGAGAACACGTCGTCACGCGCAAGGTCGACCACCTGCGCGACGACAGCCGTCTGGCGCTGAACCTGACACCGGAGGTCGAGGGCATCGGCGCCTTCGCGACAGCGCAGGCCGAACGCCATCCGAATCTGGTCTACATCGGCCAGGACCAGCACGACCTTCGCCTGCTGTTGTGGGGTACTCCGTTTCCCCACGTGCACGATCGGCTCGTGCCGGTGCACCTCGACCACCCGTTGTACCGGCAGAACCGTCAGATCGTGTTCGTCGACACCTGGACCTGGTACGACTTCCTGGCCGGATACGACTTCGCCTACGGAACGCGCTTCCACGGCAATGTCGCGGCCCTCCTCGCCGGAACCCCCGCCCTGCTGCTGGCGCACGACTCCCGCACCCTCGAACTGGCCCGGTATCACGAGATGCCGTACGTCGACATGCCCCGCTTCGAGGCGGCGCTCGACGTCCACACCCTGTACGAACAGACCGACCTCAGCGGCTTCAACGCCGGGATGTCCGAACGCTTCGGGCGCTACCGGGCGTTCCTGTCGCGCAACGGCCTCGACCACATCTGGGGGCCGTCCGGCGCCGATCCGGCGTTCCAGGAGCGACTCGACGTGGCCGCGCTCCCCCGGGGGGTCCGGCCACTCGGCTCCGACGTCCGCGAAGTGGCCGATCGTCTGCAGTGGCTGCGCCAGGGCATGGTCCTGGACATGACCCGGCATCCGGCCCGCTACGAGTACCCGTTCGAGCATCCGGCCTGGACCGGAGCAGGCAGCCGTCACGCACGACGCGACACCGAGCTTCGCGAGCGCGTGGATCTGACCCGCGAACGTCTCGACCGCGCACTGGAGCGCATCGAACGGCTCGAGCAGTCACGATGGCGTGCTCGAGCGCGACGATTCAGGCAGAGGATCGCGCGCCGCTTCGCACGCTGAACCGGCATCCGTCGTGACCCGCGCGGCTCGTCTGTCTATCGTCAGGGCATGACGCCTGAGTCTCGCCGCCCGACCCCTGCCGACGCACTCGCCGAAGAGTGGATGGACCAACAGGTCGCGCTGAACCCTGAGCTCCGGGTGCACCTGGGCCGTGACGGCGACCTGGCCGAATACTCCGACCTGTCGCCTGATGGCGCGAGCGCCCGTGCGGAGGCCGCTCGGGCGATGCACGTCCGGGTACGTGCCGCCCAGGCCGTCGACGAGGTCGACCGCGTGACGCTGTCCGAGCTGGACCGCACGATCGGGCTGCAGCTCGAGATGCACGACGCCGACTCCTGGCAACGCGATCTGAATGTCATCGCCTCGCCGGGCCAGGACCTGCGCGACGTCTTCGATCTGATGCCGACCGAGTCCGACGACGACTGGGCCACGGTCGCGCGAAGGCTGTCGAACCTACCGGCGGCGATGGACGGTTACCTGCACGCTCTCCGCGCCGGGATCGACGCGGGCAACGTCGCTGCGATCCGCCAGGTCCGCGAGGTCGCGGCACAGGCGGCCAAGCAGACCGGTGCCGACGGGTTCTTCGCCGGCCTCGCGGCTCGCGGCAGTTCGTCGGCGGCGGCGACCGATCTGGTGTCCGGCGCACGAGCCGCGGCCGAGGCCTATGGCCGGCTGGAGCGCTTCCTGATCGACGAACTCGCTCCGCACGCCCCCCAGGCGGACGCTGTCGGCCGCGATCACTACGCGCTCGCCTCCCGGTATTTCGTCGGCGCGACGATCGATCTCGACGAGACATATGCGTGGGGCGTCGAGGAGCTCGCCCGCATGGTCGAGGAGCAGGAGCGCATCGCTGACGAGATCGTTCCCGGAGGCTCCGTGGCCGAGGCGATCGCCGCACTCGACTCCGATCCCAGGCGTGTGCTGCACGGCACCGACGCGCTACAGGCGTGGATGCAGGAGACCAGCGACCGCGCTGTCGCCGAACTGGGCCGGTCGCACTTCGACATCCCCGAACAGATGCGCCGGCTCGAGTGCATGATCGCCCCCACCCAGGAGGGCGGCATCTACTACACGCCCCCCACCGACGACTTCAGCCGTCCAGGCCGGATGTGGTGGAGCGTCCCCGAAGGCGTCACCGAGTTCCAGACCTGGCGCGAGCTGACCACCGTGTACCACGAAGGCGTCCCGGGCCATCACCTGCAATGCGGGCTCGCGGTGCATCACCGCGAGACGCTCAACGCCTGGCGCCGAGAGAACTGGAACTCCGGCCACGGCGAAGGCTGGGCCCTGTACGCCGAACGACTCATGGCCGACCTGGGCTATCTCGACGATCCGGCCGACCGACTCGGCATGCTCGACGGCCAGCGCATGCGCGCCGCCCGCGTCGTGATCGATCTCGGCGTGCACCTGGGTCTGCCCAAGCCCGACGGATCCGGCACGTGGACCGGTGACGATGTCTACCCGTTCCTGTCCAAGCACGTCTCGATGAACGACGGCTTCGTGCGTTTCGAGTCCAACCGGTATCTCGGCTGGCCCGGACAAGCCCCGTCGTACAAGGTCGGCCAACGACTCTGGGAGCAACTGCGCGACGACTGGGTCGCGGCGAACGGCGACGACCTCAAGCGCTTCCACGCCACCGCTCTCGCTGTCGGCGGGGTGGGTATGGGCACGCTCCGCGAAGTCCTGCTGACGTCAACACCCCACGGATCAGGCAGGCTCCGGTGACGCCTTCGACGACGACCCGGACCGCTTGCCTTGCGTGCCGTTCTCGTCGTCGCCGTCGGTGGGGATCACGCAGGCCCGCTCGAGCAACATCGACGCGATGACCAGCAGGACGCTCGCCACCGCGGCGGCCGCCGAGTGGATCACCCGCTCACGGCCCAGCGCGATGTCGAGCGAATCCAGGAACGCCACGGCGAATCCCCCGTAGTAGCCAGCCACGACGGCACCGACCGTGATGCCGGCCTTCGCCAGCGCCAGCAGCCTCAGCGCGTGCGCCGACGCCATCCGTTGCCTCTCACGATGCAGGGACTTCCACGTGTTCCAGGCCAGCCCTCCGACGAGCAGCGCCGCCAGGGCGAGCAGGATCGACGCCAACCAGGAGATCTGCGGCACCGTACCGTCGGCCCGCACGATCAGCGGCGGTGTCAGACGTCCCGCCGCGAAGCCCAGCACGCCGAGGCCAACGACCCGCAACAGCGGGGTGCGTCGCATCGGGCGCAGGCTCATGATTCAGGACAGCAGGATGTCGAGGTCGTCGCGCTTGGTGACGCCGGAGGTATCGACACCACCGATCAGATCGGCCACGAAGCCGTGACCGGGGATCTCGCCCTCGGGATCGATCTCGAGCCACGGTTGCAGCACGAAGGCGCGCTCATGGGCGCGCGGGTGCGGGAGGGTCAGTTGGTCGTCGTCGGCGACGCGGTCACCGACGACGATGATGTCGACGTCGAGCGTGCGCGGAGCGCCCTTCTCGGACCGTTCACGGCCGAAGGCGTCCTCGATCGCCAAGGCACGATCGAGGAGTGTGTGGACCGTCAGCGTGGTGTCGATCAGCACCACGGCGTTGAGGAACGATCCGGAGCCCTCAGGCGCATCGACCGGGTCGGTCTCGTACACCGACGACACCGCCACCATCGTGACCTCGGGGGTGTCTTCCAGGGCAGCGACGGCCCCCTGGAGCCGTTCCATGCGATCGCCGAGATTCGAGCCGATGGACAGGACAGCCTGTCGGATCGGTCGCATGCCGCCGGTCATGGTGTCGGCGTCCAGTTCGTACGGTGTGGGCGCTTCGGTCACTGCTTGCTCCGCTCTATCGTGACGCTGACGTCGGAGAACGTCACCGCGATGGGCGCTCGAGGCTTGTGCACCGTCACGCTAACCCATCGCACCGACGGCACCGCCATGCACAATCCCACCACACGGTCGGCGACGGTCTCAATCAGGTCGACGGGGTCGGTGGCGACGGCGTCGTGTACCTGCTGCGCCAGGGTCCCATAGTCGACGGTCAGCGCAAGGTCGTCGGTCTCGGCCGCGGGCTGCAGATCCAGACCCAGCGTGACATCGAGGACGAACGGCTGGCCGTCGCGGCGTTCCTCGGGCAACACACCGTGATGGCCGAACACCTCGAGGCCGCGCAGCTCGATCCGATCGAGTCCGTCCGGGACGGTCACGCGCCAGCCTCCTCCTGCTCGTCAGGGTCGATGGGCGAACCGGACGGCGATGCATGCCGCAGCCAGAACTTCCAGCCCGATTCATCCTTGATCAGGATACTCGTGCTGATCGCGGTACCCGCACCGAACGACGTCGTCGCGGACAATCCTTCGGGATCGCCCGGCGCGCCGGACAGAATGCTCTCGGTGCAGGTCACGACGGCCGTGGTCGCCTCACCGCCATGTCCGGGGAGCAGTGTGACCTCGACATCGGTCAGGAAGAACTGGATGTACCCCACGTGGGCCATCAGCACGATCCACGAGCGGACCACGTCGGCAGTCCCCCGCAACATCACCGAGCCCGGATGCACGCACGAGGTGTCGGGATCGTCGATCCACAGTGACGTCATCAGATCGGCGTCGCCGGTCTCGACCGCGTCGTAGAGCGCCCGATGGGCCGCCAGGACATCCGCGGTCACGACAACTCCTGACGGACGCGGGACACGACACGGACGGCGTCGGCGGAAGGACGCGGGTCGTGGACGCGGACGCACCAGACGCCCCCGGCCGCGCACAGGGTCGTGATGGCAGCCGTGGCGTCCTCACGATCGTCGACTGGGCGCAGGTCCTCACCCTCGGCCAGCAGCTCGCCCAGGAACCGCTTGCGGCTCGCGGCCACCAGGACCCGATGGCCGAGCCCCGTGAACGCGTCGAGATGTGCGAGCACGGCCCAGTTCTGCTCGCCGGTCTTGCTGAAGCCCAGGCCCGGGTCGATCACGATGCGTTCGGGCGCCACACCGGCCGCGACGGCAGCATCGACCTGCTCCGTGAGCTCGGCGACCACGTCGCTGACCAGATCGGCGTAGTCGGTGTGCTCCTGCATGTGCGCCGAGTGCTGGCGCCAATGCATCAGCACCACGGGCGCCTCGGACTCGGCCATGACCGGGATCATGCCGGGATCGGCTCGGCCCCCGGACACGTCGTTGACGATCACGGCGCCCGCGTCGAGGGCCTGGCGTGCGACCGCGGATCGCATCGTGTCGACCGACACCGTGACACCCTCGGCCGCGAGTGCCCGCACGACCGGGAGCACGCGTGCCAACTCGGTGGCCTCGTCGACCCGCTGAGCCCCAGGACGGGTCGACTCGCCACCGACGTCGACCAGATCGGCGCCCGCCTTCACCAGTTCGAGGCCGTGGGCGATCGCCGTGTCGGCATCGAGCCAGCGCCCCCCGTCCGAGAAGGAGTCGGGGGTGACGTTGACGACGCCCATGACCAGGCAGCGTCCGGTCGCCAGGGAGTCCAGCGTCATCAGCCGGCCGTGATGAGGCCCATGGCCTCGGCTCGGGTCGCAGGATCACGCAGCTGACCGCGTACCGCACTGGTGACGGTCTTCGCGCCGCCCTTGCGTACGCCACGCATCGCCATGCACAGATGCTCGGCCTCGATCACGACGATGACGCCACGGGGATCGAGCACGTCGACGACGGCCTCGGCGATCTGGGTCGTCAGCCGCTCCTGCACCTGGAGCCGTCGTGCGTACACGTCGACCAGGCGGGCCAGCTTCGACAAGCCCGTGACGCGGCCACCCTCCTGCGGGATGTAGCCCACGTGGGCGACGCCGTAGAACGGCACCATGTGGTGCTCGCACAGCGACCAGACCTCGATGTCCTTGACCAGCACGAGCTCGTCGTGGCCCACGTCGAACACCTTGGACAGCACCTCGCGCGGGTCCTGCCCCATGCCGGCCAGCAGCTCGCCGTAGGCCTTCGCGACGCGAGCCGGCGTGTCGCGCAGGCCCTCGCGGTCGGGGTCCTCGCCCACGGCGGCGAGCAACTCGCGGACGGCGGCCTCGGCACGGGCCAGGTCGATGCTCATGTCACTCCGGGGCAGGGCTGTCGGGCGCGGGTGCGTCAGGACCGGTGTCAGGTGCCACGACGATGCCGCTCTGCTGCCCATTCTGCGAGATCGGGTCGCTGTGCTCGACCGGCGGGCGCGAGGACGGCTGCCGGGTGTCGGAGCCGGTCCAGGCCGGACGCAGCTCACGGCGCCGCAGCGGCTCGAAGATCGCCGCCACCTGCGCCTTGTCGAGCGTCTCCTTCTCGAGCAACTCGGTGACCAGGTGGTCGAGCACGTCGCGGTTCTCGTCGAGGATGTCGAACGCCTCTTGATGGGCCGACGTGATCAGCCGGTTGATCTCTTCGTCGATGATGCCGGCGACGGCCTCGGAGTAGTTCCGCGAGTGACCGATGTCGCGCCCCAGGAACGGCTGGCCTTGGTCTTCGCCGAGACGCACCGCTCCGAGCCGCTCGGTCATGCCGTACTGCGTGACCATGGCCCGGGCCAGGTTGGTGGCCTTCTCGATGTCGTTGCCGGCGCCCGTGGTGGGGTTGTGGAACACCAGCTCCTCCGCGGCCCGGCCGCCGAGCATGTAGGCGAGCTTGTCGAGCAGCTCGGCGCGGGTCTGGCTGTATTTGTCCTCATCGGGCAGCACCATGGTGTAGCCCAGGGCGCGACCGCGCGGCAGGATCGTGACCTTGTGCACCGGATCGCTCTGCGGGAGAGCGGCTGCGACCAGCGCGTGGCCACCCTCGTGATACGCCGTGACGAGCCGCTCGTGCTCGTTCATCAAGCGGGTGCGCTTCTGCGGTCCGGCCATGACACGGTCGATCGCCTCGTCGAGCGCCTCGTTCGTGATGACCTTGTCGTTGTTGCGGGCCGTCAGCAGCGCGGCCTCGTTCAGCACATTGGCCAGATCGGCACCGCTGAAGCCCGGCGTGCGCTTGGCGACACTGCCCAGGTCGACGCCCGGGCCGATCGGCTTGCCACGCGCATGCACCTTCAGGATCGTCTCGCGGCCCTTCAGATCGGGGGCCTCGACGCCGATCTGCCGGTCGAAGCGGCCCGGCCGGAGCAGCGCCGGGTCGAGCACATCGGGCCGGTTCGTCGCGGCGATCAGGATGACACCGCCGCGCACGTCGAAACCGTCCATCTCGACCAGCAGCTGGTTCAGGGTCTGCTCACGTTCGTCGTGGCCGCCGCCCATGCCGGTGCCGCGATGGCGACCGACGGCGTCGATCTCGTCGATGAACACGATCGCGGGGGCGTTCTCCTTGGCCTGCTCGAACAGGTCACGGACGCGACTCGCGCCCACGCCCACGAACATCTCGACGAAATCGGAGCCGGAGATCGAGTAGAACGGCACGCCCGCCTCGCCCGCGACGGCCCGAGCCAGCAGCGTCTTGCCGGTGCCCGGCGGACCGTACAGCAGTACGCCCTTGGGGATCTTGGCGCCGACCGCCTGGAACTTGGCCGGCTCCTGCAGGAACTCCTTGATCTCGCCGAGCTCCTCGATCGCCTCGTCGCAGCCCGCGACATCGGCGAACGTGGTCTTGGGGGTGTCCTTGCTCATCAGCTTCGCGCGCGACTTGGCGAACTGCATCACCCGGCCGCCGCCGCCCTGCATCGAGTTCATGAACCACAGGAACAGCAGGATGAACAGGACGAACGGGATGATCGACAGCAGGAATCCACCCAGCGTCGTGCCCGACGGCACCTTGACGTTGAACGACTTGATCGTCTTGTCGCTGTAGCCCTTCTCGGCACGCTCGATGAGTGACTCGTTCTGACCCATCAGGTACTTGGACTTGACCTTGGAGTCGTCGTCGAGCGTCGCCTGGATCACCTGGTCGCGGTCGATGAACGTGACGTCCTTGACCTTGCCCGTGTCCAGGTACCGCATCATCGTGGCGGTCTTGACCTCTTTGTAGCCGTCGGCGCCCTGCGAGAAAGCGATGACGACGAAGATCGCGGCCGTGATGACGGCGATCCAGAGCCAAGGGCCCTTGGTGAGATTCTTGAGCTTCATCCGCAATTCTTCGTCTGCTGCTGGGGCCTACGACGGTACAGGGTCATCACCGATGACGAGCCGTCGCGTCAGGCTCAACGCCTGCGGCGCGAGGTTCGTTCCACGTCGCATCGACCGGAGGCGGTGCGCGACTGCTTCAGGAGTAGACATGGGGCGCCAAGGTGCCCACGCAACGTAGGTTGCGGTACTTCTCGTTGTAGTCCAGGCCGTAGCCCACGACGAACGCGTTCGGGATGTCGAAGCCGATGTACTTGACCGCGATGTCGTTCTGCACCGCGTCGGGCTTGCGCAGCAGTGTGGCGATCTCGACCGACGCCGGGCCTCGTGAACGCAGGTTGGTGACCAGCCACGACAGCGTCAGACCGGTGTCGATGATGTCCTCGACGATCAGGACGTCGCGACCCGACAGGTCGGTGTCGAGGTCCTTGAGGATGCGCACGACGCCCGACGACTTGGTGCCGGAGCCGTATGACGACACGGCCATCCAGTCCATCTCGACGTGCCGATCGAGCGATCGGGCGAGGTCCGCCATGACCATGACGGCGCCCTTGAGCACGCCGACCAGGAGCAGATCCTTGCCGTCGTAGTCGCGTGAGATCTCGGCAGCCAACTCGGCCAGGCGGGCCTGGATCTCGTCTTCGGTGATCAAGGTCTGGTCGAGCGCGAGGTCGGCCTCGACGTGCTGCTGGTCCACGCGGCCAGCCTACCGAGGGCCCGGAGTCACGAAGAACTCGATGCGTCCGTCGGCCCGGCGGGCGGCGACCCGGCCCGGCAGTTCGACGCGCTGCTGACCGCGGTAGTCGACGACGAGGCGGATCAGTTCGTCGACGTGGTGCGCGGCGAGTTCGTCCGCGGCCGCGCCTGCGTCCAGCGCGGCTCGGCGCAGCACCCGTGACCGCAGGGCGGGATGCAGGGCCGCCAGATCCGCGATCTCGACGGTGTACGCGTCGGCCGCCAGGGCGTCGAGGAGGTCGGTGTCGGCTCGCACGAGATCGGCGGTTCGGGCGAGGGCCGGCGCGACCCCGCCGCCCAGGATGTCCTCGAGCAGCGGCATCACCTCGGTGCGCAGGCGCGAACGCCGGAACCGGGCGTCGGCATTGTGCGGATCGCTCCACCACGACAATCCGTGGACCTCGCACAGGTGCTGGGTCTCGGCCCGGGTCAGCGTGAGGAACGGCCGGCGCAGCACGCCCGATCGAACCCTCATCCCGGCGATCGAGCGCGGGCCTGATCCACGGCCGAGGCCGAGCAGGACCGTCTCGGCCTGGTCGTCGAGGGTGTGGCCCAGCAACACGGCGTCGGCTTCGCGCGACGTCAGCGCCGCCAGCCGTGCCGTCCGCGCTGCCCCCTCCGGGCCGCCGCGTGCGCCCATGACGACCCGCACCACCTCCGCCGGCACCCCGCGCTCCTCGGCCTGTTCGGCAGCACGCAGGGCCACATCGGCCGAGTCCGGCTGCAGGCCGTGATCCACGACGACCGCTTCGAGCCGATGCCCCGCGGCACGGGACACGAACGCCGCCGCCACGGTCAACGCCAGCGAATCGGCGCCGCCGGACAGCCCCACGATCAGCCGCGCGCCGGGTTCGAGATCGTCCAGCGCCGCTGCGACCGCTCGACGCGCCCGCGCCTCGACCGGGTCGAGAGCGGTCATGTCAGGCGTGCACGCGCGCGAGCCACGAGGCCGGATCGAGGATCTCGGCCTTGCTAGGCAGGTGGCCGGGCCCGGACCAGACGGCGTTGAACCCCTCGATGCCGACCGCGTCGACGACCTGGCGCACGAACACGGCACCGTCGCGGTACTGCCGGGCCTTGGCGTCGAGGCCGAGCAGCCGGCGCACGATGCGGTCGAGGCCACCCGAGCCCTGACGACGTCGCTGGAATTTGCGCCGGATCTCCGCGACCGATGGCACGACCTGTGGTCCGACGCCGTCCATGACGACATCGGCATGGCCCTCGAGCAGGGACATCACGCCGGTCATCTGGTCCACCAGGTCGCGCTGGCGCTCGTTCTGGAACACCGACGACAAGGACGCGTCACCCTCGCCCTTGATCGCCTTGACGACCTGGCCCACCAGCTGCCCCATGACGGCACCGACGGCCTGGTCGTCGAGCTCGGTCGCGTCGACCAGTTCGTCGATCAGCGACCGCATGTGCTCGCGCAGCCACGGCACCGCGGTGAACTGCACGCGGTGGGTCTCCTCGTGCAGGCAGACCCACAGCCGGAAGTCGTGGGGATCGACATCGAGCTGGCGCTCGGCCGCCACGATATTGGGCGCCACCAGCAGCAACCGGCCACCCTCGCCGCGCGGGCCGGTCCAGAACGGGTCGAACTGTCCGAGCACCTTCGAGGACACGAACGACAGAACGGCTCCGACCTGGGCGCCGCTGACCTTCTCGCCGACCGACTTGGACCATCCGGTCGTGGGCACCCGGCCCGCCTCGGTGAGCTTGCGACTGATCGGATCGGTCAGCAGGCGGAAGGTGCCCAGGTTCGCCTCGACCCAGCGTGGCCGGTCGACGACCAGGACGGGCGACGGCGCACCGAGCGCGCCGGTCGCGTGCAGCCCCGTGTACTCACGCACGGGGTCCTCGGCCTTGGCCGCGGCGTCGCGCAGTTCCGTCACGACGGCGGCGACCTCGCCCGCGTCCAGCTCGGGACCCGGCCGCGAGAGCCGCGACGCGGTGGCCAGCGCGACCTTCCAGTCGATCATGCAGCGAGCCTACCCCCCGAATTCTGATCACCTAGGTGTGGAAGTGTCGGCCCGATTCCACGCTTAGGTGATCAGGATTCGGGGATCACGGGGTGGTGAGGGCGGCGGCCACCCGGTCGAGCGCGGCCTGGGCGGCGAAGGGCTGGGAACGGTCGGTGCGATCGGCCATGACGGCGAAGACGACCGGGTGACCTTGGTCGTCGAGCGCCACTCCGGCCAGCGAGTGCACGCCCGTGAGCGTGCCGGTCTTGGCACGCACCAGGCCGTGAGCCTGATGCGCGAATCGGGCGGCCAGCGTTCCCGAGAACCCGCTGACCGGTAGGTCGTCGATCACGGGCGCGAAGCGTCCCTCGGCCAGGGCCGCCCTCAGCACCGCCACCAAGGTCGTGGGGCTGATGCGATTCTCGCGCGACAACCCGCTGCCGTCCTCCAGCCGTAGGTCCTCGACGTCCAGGTGCGCGGCCCGCAGCGTGGTCACCACGGCCCGAGTGCCGCCCTCGAACGTCGACGGCTCACCTGCCGCGATGGCGACATGCCGGAGCAGCACCTCGGCCGCCTCATCGTCACTGGTGCGGACCGTCGACTCCACGATCTGCGCCACGGTCGCGCTCTCAACCCTCGCCACAGGTGTGGCGCTTCGCGGGGCGGTCGTCCGGGCGATCTCGTCCCTCACCTTGATGCCCGCCTTCCGCAGATACCCCGCGAAGAGGTCGGCGGCATGCCGGGGCGGGTCGGTGCGTCGCGGCGTCGATTCGGGGTGATGCGTGTCGACCATGCCCCGATCGACCCACAGCGCGCCGATCGGTGTCACGACGTTGTCGCGGACGTACGTCTGCGGCCAGGCCGGGTTCACGGCCGGGCCCTCGAACAGCGAGTCGTCGAATCCGAGGGTGACCGTCGTGACGCCCGACGCCTTCAGGCTCCGGGCCGCTCGCTTGGCCAGGGTCGCCAGGTCGGCCCGGACCACGGACGGATCACCTTCGACGCGCCGACCGGTCAGGTAGGGGTCACCGCCGCCGACCAGGACCAGCCGGTCGCCCTCGGCCACGGCGGACGTGGCGAACCGCTGGCCCGGCTCCAGACGCGCGAGCGCGGCGAACGTCGTGAGCAGCTTGGTGGTCGAGGCCGGCACGAAGCCACCCTCGCCGGCCGTCACCACACGGCTCCCGATCTCGGGCGTTCCGATCGCGAGTCCGACATGATCGCCGAGCACCGGCGTCGAGCGCGCAGGCCCGCTCGCGCGCACCATGGCATCGAGATCGGCCTGGCCGCGCGGGGCCCCGCCGAGCGCCATCGCCGCGGCGCCGGCATCGCGCAGGCCGTCGGGCGCCGTCGCGTTCGCGGCGCCGCAATCGCCTCCGCAGATCACGGAATTGAGCCGGCCCTGACTCCAGCCCACCGCGAGCGACGTCACCAGAACCGCCAACGCCAGTGTCACGACGGACGACGGCAGCAGGCGTGACCGCCGGCGGTCACCCCGACTGCTCGACTCCTCACCCACGTCCGTCAGACTATAGATATCGCCAGAGGAGGCAGTGGTGCTGATTTTCGACGTGACCGTGGAGATCCCCAAGGGGGAGCGCAACAAGTACGAGGTGGATCACGAGACCCATCGGATCCGGCTCGACCGGACGCTGTTCACGGCAACGCAGTACCCGGCCGACTACGGCTTCATCGACGACACGCTGGGCCTCGACACCGATCCCCTCGATGCCCTCGTGCTGCTGTCGGCGCCGACGTTCCCCGGCTGTGTCATCAGCTGTCGCGCCATCGGCATGTTCCGCATGACCGACGAAGCCGGCGGCGACGACAAGGTGCTGTGCGTGCCGGCCAGCGATCCGCGCCAGGAGCACCTGCGCGACATCCACCACGTGCCCGAGTTCGACCGTCTCGAGATCGAGCACTTCTTCACGGTCTACAAGGATCTCGAGCCGGGCAAGAGCGTCGAGGGCTCCACATGGACGGGCCGCGCCGAGGCTGAGGCCGAGATCGAGGCCAGCTTCCAGCGCTTCAAGGACAACGGCGGCTACTGAGCCGGCGGCGCTGCGGCACCGCTGTTCAGTCGGGCGGCCTGCCTCGTCAGATGGTCGCGTTCGAGTTCGGAGGACGCCTTCGCGGCCGCGACCGCGTAGAGCCGCGCCGCCTCGTGGAGATCGCCTGAGCGTTCGTGGAGGTAGGCGGCCGCCGCGTGCCATCGCGGCAAGGCGGAATCGACCCTGCCGAGTGCCGCCAGGCCGGCGACAGGCCCATCGCATTCGCCGACCGCGACGGCACGATTGAGTGCTGCGACCGGGCTGTCGGTGAGCGTCAGCAGCGTGTCGTACCAGCTCACGATCTGGACCCAGTCGGTCTCGTCGACCGTAGGAGCGTCATCGTGGAGCGCGGCGATCGCGGCCTGCGCCTGATACTCGCCGATGCGGTCCGCGGCCAAGGCGGCCTGCAGGATGCGCACGCCTTCCGCGATCATCCCCGTGTCCCACAGGGCGCGGTCCTGCGCCGCGAGCGGGACCAGTTCACCCGCTGCCGACCGGCGGGCCGCCCGCCGCGCGTGGTGGAGCAGCATCAGCGCCAGGAGACCGTCGACCTCGGGGTCCCGGGTCGCCGCGGCGAGCTGACGAGTCAGCCGGATCGCCTCCATGGCCAGATCGATCTCGCCGGTGAAACCCTCGTTGAAGATCAGGTACAGCACCCGCAGCACGGCGCGCACATCGCCGGGACGGTTGAACTGTTCACCGCTGATGGTGCGCTTGGCCCGCGAGATGCGCTGGGCCATCGTCGCCTCGGGCACCAGGAACGCCGTCGCGATCTGTGCGGTCGTCAGCCCGCCGACCGCCCGCAAGGTCAACGCGATGGCTGAAGCGGGCGTCAGCGCCGGATGACAGCACCGGCTGAGCAAGAGCAGGGTGTCGTCCTGTTGCTCGGTCGGGCCGGGTGGCGGCTCGCCGTGCATGCGCTGCTCTCGACGACGACGGGCGCCCTCGGCGCGCTGAGCATCGATCACCTTGCGGCCGGCCACGGTGATCAACCAGGCCTTGGGGTCGTCGGGGATCTGTTCCGGCCAGCGCCGCATGGCCTCTATCAGGGCATCCTGCACGGCGTCCTCGGCCGCCGCGAAGTCGGTTCCGCGGCGGACGAGGACGGCGAGCACCTGAGGCATGAGGGCACGCAGCAGGTCGTCCATGGTTCAGTCGGTGATGGTGGACGGTGCCGCCATGAACTGCCGGACCTCGATCCATTCCTTGATCGGCCGGCCACCGGGCCCGGGTGCCGCCGAGAGTCGTGCCGCGGCCTCGTGGGCACGTTCTTCGGAGTCCACGTCGACGATCATCCAGCCGGCGATCAGGTCCTTGGTCTCCGCGAACGGACCGTCGGTCACCGGCGGCCTGCCGTCGCCGTCGTACCGGACGAAGGTGCCCTCCGGGGACAGGCCCTCGGCGCTGACGAACTCACCGAGTGCGCGGAACTCGTCGGCGACGTCGTGCATGAACTGGATGTGCGCGCCGATTTCCTCGGGCGTCCACTGGTCCATCGGCGTCAACGGCTCGGCCGCGATGTCGTGGTCGCCGCGGTAGTGCTTGAGCAACAGGTACTTGGTCATGGTTCTCTCCTGGTTCCCGAACGGTCCGTCGCCGTCCTTTGCCCCTAGGACGAAGCCGCCCGACGGTTCTCGACACGATCTCGCCTACGAACTTCGCAGGCAGCGATCAGGGCTGCTGAACGTCCAGATCGCCGTCGGCGAACTGACGCCGCAGGACCTTCTTGTCGAACTTGCCCACCGAGGTCTTGGGCACCGCGTCGATGAACGTCCAGGCATCGGGGAGCTGCCACTTCGCGAAGTCGGCCGCGAGATGCTCGCGCAGGTCGGCCGCGGTCACGGTCGCTCCCTCCTTGACCACGACGGACGCGAGCGGACGCTCCTGCCATTTCTCGTCGGGGATACCGACCACGGCCGCCTCGAGCACCGCCGGGTGCGCCATCAGTGCGTTCTCCAGCTCGACCGACGAGATCCACTCGCCCCCGGACTTGATGACGTCCTTCGCGCGATCGGTCAGGGTGAGGAAGCCGAGGGCGTCGATGTGCCCGACATCGCCGGTGCGCAGCCAGCCCTCGTGGAACTTCAGCGCCGCCTCCGGGTCGTCCGACCTGTAGTACTCGGCCGTGATCCACGGGCCTCGGACCTCGACCTCGCCGACCGTCTCGCCGTCGTGCGGCAGCGCCTGGCCCTCGTCATCGACGATGCGGCCCTCGACCCCCGCGACGAACCGCCCTTGGCCGCCGCGGTACTTCCACACGTCCTCGCCCGTGACACCGAGTGGCTCGCCCGCGGCGGTCGCGACCGGTGACGTCTCGGTCATGCCCCATGCCTGCTTGACCAGCAGACCGTGCTGGTCCAGCAGACCGCGCTGCAGCGACACCGGCACGGCCGAGCCCCCGGCGAGGATCGTGGAGATCGACGAGACGTCATGTCCTGGATGGGCGTCGAGATAGTTCAGGACGTCGGTCCACACGGTCGGCACCGCGCCGGACAAGGTCGGCTTGGACTCCTCGATGAAGCGCACGAGCGGCTCGGCCTGCAGCCACCGGTCCGGCATCGTCAGGGACGCACCGCTCATCAACGCGGCATACGCCAGGCCCCAGGCGTTGGCGTGGAACATCGGCACGATGGGCAGGATCCGGTCGTGTGCCGTCAGGCCGGCGATCGTGCCGCTGCACACCGACAGCGAGTGCAGCCACGTCGACCGGTGGCTGTAGACGACGCCCTTCGGATTCCCGGTGGTGCCCGAGGTGTAGCACATCGCGGCGGCGTCGAGCTCGTCGATCTCGGGCCAGTCGAACGTCTCGGGCTGTCCCTCGAGGAGGTCGTCCAGCAGCAGGATCTCCTTGCCGGAGGCGCGTAGCGAGTCCAGATCGGCGTCGGCGGCATCGGGACCGGCGACGACCACATACGTGACGGTCTCGAACGCCGGCACATGCGGAGCCAGCAACGGCACCAGCGAGTCGTCGACGATGACGACCTTGTCCTCGGCATGGTTCGCGATGTACACCAGCTGTTCGGGGAACAACCGGATGTTCAGGGTGTGCAGCACCGCACCCATCGAGGGGATCGCCAGATAGGCCATCAGGTGCTCGGCGTTGTTCCACTGGAACGTCGCGACCCGCTGATCGCCGGTGATGCCAAGCGAGCGCAGCCCGTGCGCGAGCTGCGCCGATCTGCGGCCCAGCTCGCCGTAGGACATCGATCGCGATCCGTCGGGTGTCGCGGTGACGACCTCGGAGTCGTGATGGATCGTCGTCCCGTGCCGCAGGATCGACGTGATGGTCAGTGGGTACTCCTGCATGGTGCTCTGCACGGGCTGCTCCTCTGGCGGGTGACGTGGGTCACCATCGTAGGCTCGATCCGCTTCGCCTCTGCCGTGTGGACCTGGGCATTGCCGCCGGCAGGGATGGTTTTTGTCGGCCCACAGCGCTAGCGTGGTAGACGCAGGATGCCGCATGGCCTCCCGCATCGCCTTCGACCCCGCTCCGGCGGGGTCGTCGTGCTTTACGGGCTCCAGATGTAATCGACGATGATCTGGTTGCTGATGCTTTCCCAGAGATTCTTGATCGCCGTGGCCTCACGGGGATCCGGGGAGGTGATGGTGCTCCGGCGGAGGCGGACGAAGGCGATCATGTCGGCCGCCTGGATCAGTCGGCTTTCGTGCGACGGAGTGAAGTGAATGGTGTCGATGATGCGGTCGATCTTCATCGACGACGACGTCGGAGTACGCCACTTCCGATAGCTTGTCAGAAGCTTCCGATGGCGATCATCTTCGTGGTACTCATCGCAGATCAGAAGAGCAAGGTCGTCTTCCTGGCTTGCTACGGACTGGATCTTCTCGAAGATCTTCGTCAGCACCACCGAGTACGGAGGGTGCGGATTTGAGTACCGCTTCCGTTGAGCCGCAATGTCAAGACCGCGGATGGCGATACGAACACCGGACTCGGCGATGATCCGAAACACGTCGATGAACACCTTGACCCGTTGCCGGGCGCCGAGAACAGTCCAGCCGGCGTTGCCATGGAATACCTCGTACCCGTGGAGTTCCTCATGGCCACGAATCTCCGCGTGCTCCGCAGCTAATAAGTTGACATAGTCGTCCAGTGCGTCCGAGAGCGACTTCACCTGTTCAGGTGTCGCAATGACCGCCACGATGAAGAAGAACCTCTTCGAGAACGACTCGTCCGCATAGGCAAGGAGCACAGCAGGATTGTCGTTGCCAGTGCCGACATCGCGATGCGGACAAATCCAATCAATGCCTGGCAGCACCGTACGTCCAGACTCCTCATGACGCAGCCGTAGAGTCGGAACATGGATCTCGGACTCCGCGACCGCGTGTACGTGGTGACCGGCGGCACCGCGGGACTCGGGCTGGCGACCGCCCGGGCGCTCGTCGCCGACGGCGCGAACGTCGTCGTGTCGTCGCGTCGGCAGGAATCGGTCGACGCAGCGATCGGTGAGTTGGGCGATCATGCGGTCGGCCTGGTGGCCGACAACGCCGATCCCGAGGCACCGGCCCGGCTGATCGAGACGGCGCGCCAGGCGTTCGGCCGGCTCGACGGCGCCCTCATCAGCGTCGGCGGACCGGCCGGCGGCAGTGTCATGGGCACCACCGAGGAGCAGTGGCGCGACGCCGTCGAGTCGGTCTTGCTGGGTGGCCTTCGCATCGCGAAGGCGGTCGCAGAGGAACTCGGCGAGGGCGGCGCGCTCGCCTTCGTGCTGTCGACGTCCGCCAAGGCGCCGGTGCCGGGCCTGGGCATCTCGAACGGCCTACGGCCGGGCCTGGCCATGGCGGCCAAGTCGATGGCCGACGAGCTGGGGCCTCGGGGGATCCGGGTCAACGGGCTCCTCCCCGGACGCCTCGACACCGACCGGGTGCGCGAACTGGACGCACGATCCAGCGATCCGGCGGCTACACGGGCTGCGGCCGAGCAGACGATTCCGCTGCGCCGGTACGGCCGGCCCGACGAGTTCGGCGCCGTGGCGGCCTTCGTGCTGTCGCCTGCCGCCGGCTATCTGAGCGGCGCCATGATCCCGATCGACGGCGGGTCGCTGCGCAGCCTCTGACTGCCGACACCCTCGAGTACGGCCTGGATCAGCCGCGGGCCGTGACCTCGATGTCGGCGGGGGCATCGGCCGGGGTCCAGCCGGGCGGGCCGAAGACATAGCCGAGCTTGTCGCGCCACCGGCTCGCGCTGCGGACGTTGCGGGCGATCTTGACGTAGTCGCCGTACTGCAGCTTGAGCAGGTTGTAGGTGCCGACCGGCTTGGTCAGGCCGTACGTGGGCCGGTGCTTCTCCTCGGTGAACGACCTGAAGAGCCGGTCCCAGATGATCAGGATGCCGCCGTAGTTCTTGTCCAGGTACTCCGGATCGCTGCCGTGATGCACCCGGTGGTGCGACGGCGTGTTGAAGACGTACTCGATGGGTCGCGGCAGCTTCTGAATCAGCTCGGTGTGCACGTAGAACTGGTAGATCAGGTTGAAGCCGAACGCGACGTACAGCGTCCACGGCGCGAAGCCCAGCAGCGGCAGCGGCAGCCAGAAGAAGAACTCGAACCACGGATTCCACTTCTGGCGCAGCGCGGTGCCGAAGTTCATGTACTCGCTGGAGTGGTGGGCCTGGTGGCCGGCCCAGGCGATGTTGACGCGGTGGCTGAACCGGTGATGCCAGTAGTAGCCGAGATCGACGCCCAGGATCACCAGGATCCAGGACCACCACGAGTCAGCTGGAATATGCCACGGCGCCAGATATGCATAGACGGCCACGAAGGCGAAGAACGTGACGACCTTGAACGCCGTGAGGAAGATCAGCGAGAGCACACCCATCGAGATCGAGGCCCGGGCGTCCTTCATGGCGTAGCCGGTCGTGTTGTCGTCGTGGTCGAGCCATTTGAGAGCGGCGATCTCGATCAGGATCGTCAAGAGGAAGAACGGCGCCGCGTACGTCACGGGGTTCTTCAGCGGGTCCAGGATCTCTTCCACGGCCCCTCCTCACTTATATGACTTCTGAGTAAGTTACCACGCATTCATATCGCTGGCTAGACTGTGGCCGTGGCCAGAGCGAATGCTGGGACGAAGGGGGTCCCCCGCGCCGAACGCGAGCAGCAGATCGTGCAGATCGCGTCCGTCGCCTTCGGCACCGACGGGTTCGCGGCGACCAACATCGCCGACGTGGCCCGCGACGCCGGGATCTCCAAGCCCCTGATCTACAGCTACTTCGGATCCAAGGAGGGCCTCTACGCGGCCTGCCTCGACGATGCCGGCGCCCTGCTCGGCGACGAGATCGAGCGCATCGCCCGCGGTGACGCCGTCGGCATCGAGCGCGGCCTGTTGACCTTGGCCGGCATGTTCGAGGTATTGGCCGACCGGCGGCACGTATGGCGCCTGTTGCACGATCCCACGGCACCGCGGACGGGCCAGATCGTCGAGGTCGTCGCCTCCCACACCGAACGCATCGACAAGCTCGCCCACGAGGGCGTCAGCGAACTGCTCCACCTGGCCGGGCTCACCGACGATCTGGACATCTCGGCGATGACCGCAGGCTGGCTGGGCATCGTCGACTCGCTGATGGACTGGTGGGTCGACCATCCCGGGGAGGACGCCGCCGCGATGACCGAGCGCGTCGCCCGCCTGTTCAGCGCCCTGCTGGTCGACGTCGGACGGTCGACCTCATGAAGCCCCAGGGTCGGGTCATCGTGATCACCGGCTCGTCCAGTGGCATCGGCGCCGCCGCGGCACGCCAGCTGGCCGCCCGGGGCGCGACCGTGTGCCTGCTGGCGCGACGCGAGGAAGAACTGGCCATGGTCGTCGCTGAGATCCAGTCGACCGGCGGCGACGCCTACGCCTATCCGGTCGACCTGACCGACGACACCGGCACACACGCCGTGGTCGAGCAGATCCTGGCCGACCACGGCCACGTCGACGTCCTGATCAACAACGCAGGGCGATCGATCCGCCGGCCGATCCGCGACTCTCTCGACCGTCTGCACGACCACGAGCGCGTCATGGCGATCAACTATCTCGGGGCGGTTCGGTTGACCCACGCGCTGCTGCCGTCGATGCTCGAACGCGGCCGCGGTCACGTCGTCTTCAGCTCCACGATGTCGACCCAGCTGCCGATCCCGCTCTTCTCGGCGTACCTGGCCAGCAAGAGCGCCCTGGAGTCCTACGCTCGCTCACTGATGGCCGAACTGGGAGCGTCCGGTATCACCAGCACCATCGTGTACTTCCCGATGGTCCGCACCGACATGTCGGGCGCCACGGCGATCTACTCCGCGATGAGGATGATGAGCCCCGAGCGGGCCGGGCGATGGCTGGTCAGAGCCGCGATCAGCCAGCCCAGCCGCGTCACCAGCCTGGGCGGGGCCGTCAGCGAGGCCGGCATGTCGGTGCTGCCTGGCGCTCTGACCAAGCTGTCGGCACCGATGTTCCGGCGCATGGATCGCAATCTGGCCCGCAAGCGGTCACGCCAGCGGGACGCCACGTGATCGCGGGCACTACGCTGCGGCCATGACGCGGGACCTGAAGGCGCGCCTGCAGCTGCGGCTGGAGGACCGGCTGCGTCGCCCCATCATCGAGCGTGCCGCCATCATCATGGTCGGGTTCAGCGTGGTGCAGCTGCTCGCCTCGATCGGCAGCATCGTGCTGGTGAAGCGCTCGGAGCAGGTGCGCCTGGAATGGTTCGAACCCGTCGTCTTCGGCGGCGCGGTCGGCGTCATCGCGTCGGCCGTCGCGCTGACCCTGCTCGCCCGTACCGATCCTGAGGGCGAGAGCACGCTGGCCCGGGGCGTCATGGTCATGACATCCATCGGCTACGGCCTGTTCGGTGTCGCGATCGCGTACCTGTTCGGCTTCTGGGCCTCGCCGTTCCTGCTGTTCCCGGCGGTCAACGCCCTGTTGATCGCCATCATCTTCCGGCGCGAGTACGGCATCTTGTCGGTCGTCTCCGGCGTCGTCGCCACGTTCGCGCTCGAGCTCCTCCGCTTCAGTGGACACCTCGACTACGCGCCCGCTCTGATCGACGACTCGGTGCAGGGATCCGGTGCGATCGAACGGGTCATCGGCACCGGCGCGCCGCTGCTGGCGTTCGTGGTGCTGACCATGATCCTGGCCTTCGGCATGTTGCGCGTCGTCGACCGCCAGAGCGAGGTGCTCACCCGCAGCCACGACCTGATCCGCACCTACGTGCCGTCCCAGGTCGTCGACGCCGTCATCGAGCACGGCGACACGGCCACTCGCCTGCAGCGGCGCAAGATCACGGTCTTCTTCTCCGACGTGGTCGGCTTCACCGAGACCACCGAGCGCCTGGAGCCCGAGGAACTGCAGATCGTCCTCGGCGAGTACTTCTCCGAGATGGCCCGTATCGCCGGCGAGTACAACGGCACGATCGACGAACTGGTCGGCGATGCCGTGCTGATCTTCTTCGGCGCGCCCACCGCCACGAACGATCGCGATCACGCCGAGCGCGCGATCCGGATGGCCGTCGACATGCAGGGCGCCGTCTCACGCCTCAATGCGCGGTGGGAGGAGGCGGGTATCGATGTGGTGTTCCGCATCCGGGTCGGCATCAACACCGGCGTCGTCGCGGTCGGCAACGTCGGATCGGGGACTCGCCAGAAGTACGCGGCCATCGGGCGCGCGGTCAATCTGGCCGCCCGCATCCAGACCCACAGCCGTCCTGGGCAGATCCTGCTGAGCCGCGCGACCTGGCTCCTGGTCCGCGACCAGATCTCGTGCACGCTGCACGACACGGTCGATCTCAAGGGCATCACACACCCCGTCGAGCTGTACGCCGTCGACTTCTGACGGTCGACCCGGTCGACCCCATGATGATGTCGGCCACATCTATTTGAAGAAATCTTCAAGCAGTGGCTACGCTGAGCGCCGTGAGCGTGCGTGCGTCGGCGTCCCAGTTCGCCGGACGCGCAGTCGAACTACTCCCCCGGGCCTCCGATGCGCGAGCCGCTCTCCAGTCGCCCCGCTCCGATCTCGTGGCCGGCTTGACCGTCGCGGTCGTCGCGCTCCCACTCGCCCTGGCCTTCGGGGTCGCCTCCGGCCTCGGCGCCGAGGCCGGACTGATCACCGCGATCATCGCCGGCCTGGTCGCCGCGGTCTTCGGCGGATCGAATCTCCAGGTGTCCGGCCCGACCGGGGCGATGACGGTGGTGCTGGTACCCGTGGTGCATGACCACGGACGCAACGGCGTCCTGCTCGTCGGACTCCTGGCGGGCCTGATCCTGATCGCCATGGCGCTGCTGCGTCTGGGCATGTTCGTCCGCTATCTCCCGGTCAGCGTGATCGAGGGATTCACGGCCGGCATCGCGGTCGTCATCGCACTCCAGCAGATCCCCTTGGCTCTCGGCGTGCCCGCCGGCGACGCCGAGCGGATGTGGCGGGTCGCCCTCGACGCGATCCTCGACTTCGCCCCTGACCCGAGCCTGGCGGCGCCCGCCATCGCGGGACTCGTGACGGCCACGGTGCTTCTCGGCCAGCGATGGCGTCCGGGCTGGCCGCATGCCTTGGGTGCGGTCGCGGTCGCGACGCTCGCCGTCAAGCTGCTCGGGGTCGACGTGCCGACGATCGGCGCGCTGCCCCAGGGCCTCCCGGCGCCGTCCGCGGGATTCATCGACCCCGACGCGATCGGACTACTGCTGACCTCGGCCCTGGCCGTTGCGGCCCTGGCTGCTCTGGAGAGCCTGCTCTGCGCCACGGTCGCCGACTCGATGACGGTCGACCAGCGGCACGATCCGGACCGAGAGCTGTTCGGCCAGGGTCTGGCGAATGTCGCCGTGCCGTTCTTCGGCGGTGTCCCGGCCACGGCGGCCATCGCCCGAACCGCGGTCAGTGTCGGCGCGGGCGCCCGGTCGCGCCTGGCGTCGATCGTGCACGCGCTCGCGCTCCTGGCCGTCGTGATCGTCGCCGCGGGCCTGGTCGCGCACATCCCGCTCGCCGCCCTGGCCGGGGTCCTGCTCGCCACGACGATCCGCATGGTCGAGCTGTCAGGGCTGCTGGCCCTGGCCCGGGCGTCCCGCAGCGATGCTGTCGTCCTGATCGCGACGTTCACCGTGACGGTGCTGGTCGACCTGATCGCGGCCGTAGGAGTGGGACTCCTGGTCGCGATGGTGCTGGGACTTCGATCGATCGCGCGCACGTCACGGCTCGAGACCGTCCCCCTGGACCTGACCGGGCACGCCGCCGAGGACGAACACGCGCTGCTGCGTGACCACATCGTGGCCGTCCGCTTCGAAGGGCCGCTGCTGTTCGTCGCGGCCCATCAGCTGATGGCGCAGCTGCCCGATCTCACCGACGTCCGCGTCGTGATCATCCGCATGTCGCGCGTGACCTCGGTCGACGCGACCGGAGCCGTGCTGCTGCGCGACACGATCGATCACCTCGAGCGCCGCGGGATCACCGTGCTGATGTCCGGTCTGTCGGCGGCCCACGAGCCCACGCTGGACTCGCTCGGCATCCTCGATCGCCTGCGCTCGGACCACCACCTGTTCCCCACGTCGCCCGAGGCGATCGCGACGGCTCGAGCCCTGGTGCGCACCCGCCCCTGACGCCCGAGTGCGAGTAACATCCGAAGGACGAGCCCACCACCCTGCGGCTCACTCATCGGCCCCGCCCACCCCGCGACGGCCACCGCCATCGACGAAAGAGCACTACCGTGACTGCACCGTCCGCCTTCGGCACCCACCATGAGCAGGTCGTCTTCTGCCATGACGAAGCATCAGGCCTCAAGGCCATCATCGGCATCTACTCGACCGCCCTGGGCCCCGCGCTCGGCGGTACCCGGTTCTATCCATACGAGAACGAGGCCGACGCCCTCCAGGACGTGCTCAATCTGAGCCAGGGCATGGCGTACAAGAACGCCCTCGCCGGCCTGGACCTTGGCGGCGGCAAGGCCGTCATCATCGGTGACCCGAACACGCTCAAGAGCGAGGCCTTGCTACGCGCGTACGGCCGTTTCGTCCAGAGTCTCAACGGCCGCTACTTCACGGCGTGCGACGTCGGCACCTACAGCCCCGACATGGACGTCATCGCCCGCGAGTGCGATTACGTCACAGGCCGCACCGTCGAGCACGGCGGCGCAGGTGACTCATCGGTCCTGACGGCCTTCGGCGTCTTCCAGGGCATGCGGGCGAGCGCCCAGCACGTGTGGGGCGAGCCGACACTGGCCGGCCGCACCGTCGGCGTCGCGGGCGTCGGCAAGGTCGGCAAGCATCTGACACGCCATCTGGTCGAGGACGGCGCCACCGTCGTGGTCACCGATCCGTATGCCCCGGCCCTCGAGGCCGTCACGACTGCACACCCGGGCGTCCGGGTTGTGGCCGATGTCGACACCCTGGTGCGTGAACAGCTCGACGTCTACGCCCCCTGCGCTCTCGGCGGAGCACTCGACGACGAGGTCGTCGAGCTTCTCAGCGCCCGCATCGTCTGCGGCGCCGCGAACAACCAACTGGCCCACGACGGCATCGAGAAGCGACTCGACGAGCGCGGCATCGTGTACGCACCCGACTACTGCGTGAACTCCGGCGGTGTTATCCAGGTCGCCGACGAGCTGGACCCGTCGGGCTTCGACTTCGACCGCGCCAAGGCGCGGGCCACGAAGATCTACGACACAACGCTCGAGGTACTGCAGCATGCCGCCGAGCAGGGGGTGCCGCCGTCGATCGCCGCCGACCGCGTGGCCGAACAGCGCATGCGTGACGTCGGCCGCCTCAGCACGATCCTGGTGCCCTGACGCCCGATCGCGAGTCACACAGTTCGCACCGAGGAGTCACTTCGTCACGCTTGCGCGTGACGAAGTGACTCGCGAGCGCACCCTCAGTGACTCGCGATCGGCGATGGTGTGACTCGGCAGCGGGGGCGCCGGTCAGCTGGCGGCAGGACCCTCGTACTGGTCGGCCAGATCGGCGTACTGGTCGGGGATGGCATCACCCTCGTCGCCGTGGAGTTCCTTCTGCAGATCGTCGAAGTCCGTATCGAACGTACGGTACTTGAGGTTGCGTGCAACCTTCGTCTGCTTTGCCTTAGCACGGCCGCGCCCCATGGGTCCGACCCCCTCGCACAGAAATAGTTAATACGTCGTGCGGTCAAGCCTACCCAATCGGATCCACGAAGTGGACATGAGGTGAGACACGGCACGCCGAACGACGCTCACTCACCGAGCACCCTGGTCAGGACGATCGAGAATTCCCGGTCGTACCAGACAGCGCAGCGAGGATCGTCCGGCAACCGGCGCTCCGACGGCACGACGCGAGCGAACGCGCGCCCCGTCGCCAGCGGGACCGATCGCCGTCCACCATCTGGACCGTCGAACTCGACGGTGCCCTCGAGACGCTGCACGCCGCGGCCCGCAGGCCGCAGAACCGCCGCGACCCGCGGATCGCGAGCCTGCAACGGTTCCGACAC
>Ga0182737_1000488_pt1 | contig 55301 bp, 57 predicted proteins | sample eDN5th30CBELigOP_FD_128878 | JGI IMG/M metagenome (GOLD analysis project Ga0182737, IMG submission 128878) | Enriched Organic Plus compost microbial communities from Emeryville, California, USA - eDNA 5th pass 30_C BE-Lig OP (version 2) (version 2) ...
CGCCCGGCCACGCCGGGCACGCGCCGGATCCGGCCGGCCTCAGCGCACCGGATCGGGTCCCAGCGCCGCGTGGAACCGGGCCACGTAGTCCTCGAAGGAAATCGTGTCCGCTGCCTCGATGGCTGCCTGCTCGGCGATGGATTCGCGGGCCTGGGCATCGTAGGCCGCCAGGGTGTCGGGCGGCAGCCCGCGCGCGTGCAGGAAATCCCAGTGGCCGCGGCTTTGCGCCAGGGTCCAGTCGTGGAATTCCAGGCCTTCGTCGCGCAAGGCGGCCAGCAGGCGGGCCGAGGGCGTGGCTTGCGGGTCGCGGGCCTTGGCGCGTTGCGCATCCAGGGCGGCCATGTGGCCGCCATCGCCGGAATGCGCGTCCAGCAGCCGGGCATAGGGCTCGATCCGGTCCAGGGCTTCGTCTGCCCAGTCGCGCAGGCTGACGGCACAGCCTTCCCGTTGCAGCAGCAGGCCGGGGCGGCGGCCTTCGCGGGAAACCAGGGCGAAGTTGTCCTGGCTTTCCTGGCAGAAGCCCGGCGGGGGGAAGAGCGGGCTTTCCTCGACGGCGCAGTACAGCAGGAAGGCGTCCAGGAACCGGCTGGTCTCGGCCGCGATGCCGGCCGGCGCCCAGGGATCGATGTCCATGCAGCGTACTTCGATGTACTGGATGCCGCGCTGGCGCAACACGGTGTTGGGCCGTTCGCAGCGGCCCGTGATCTGCTTGGGCCGGATGCTGGAATAGTATTCGTTCTCGATCTGCAGGATGTTGGTGTTCAGCTGGATGCGCCGGCCGTCGCGGTGGGTGCCCATGGCCTCGTACGCCGGCCACGGGGTGGTGACGGCCCGGTGGATGCGGGCTGTGAAGGTGCCCAGGTCGTTGTAGCAGAGCTGCAGGTCGGACTGGATCGGGTTCTTGTAGCCCAGGTCGCTCATGCGCAGGCTGGTGGCCCAGGGCATGCAGTAGGTGTCCGGGCTGATCTGCGTGAGCCGGGCTTCGTAGCCGGCATGCTGCAGGAAGCTGCGGGATACGGCGGGCGAGGCTCCGAACAGGTACATCAGCAGCCAGGCGTGGCGCGTGAAGTTGCGGATCAGGGCCATGTAGCCGATGTTGCGGCGTTCCTGCGGCGAGTCGCCGTCGGCCAGCAGGTCCCAGGCGGCCTCGGGCAGCGAGAAGTTGTAGTGCACGCCGGCAATGCATTGCATGACCTTGCCGTAGCGCCAGGCCAGGCCCAGGCGGTAGACGTGCTTGAGCATGCCGGTGTTGGACGTGCCGTACCAGGCGACGGGGATGTCGGCTTCCGGCGGCAGGTGCGCCGGCATGGACTGGTTCCAGATCGGTTCACCGGGATTGCGCAGGGCGACGAAGCTGTGGATGTCGGTCAGTTCCGCGACCAGCGCATCGGCGTCGGGCAGGGGGCGGGTGATGAGTTCCAGCAGGGATTCGGAATAGTCCGTGGTGATGCGGGGGTTGGTCAGCGCCGATCCCAGGGCGGGCGGGTGCGGTGTCGCGGCCAGGTTCCCCGACGCGTCCACCCGCAGGCCTTCTTTTTCGATCCCGCGCCGGATGGCGCGCAACAATTCAGGTTGCGCCGCCAGATGGACGCGCCTTTCCGAGGCCAGGCTCATGATGAATGGGTACCGGGTTGGTCTGAATAGAAGGGATTTTAGCTGCATCGGCGGCTCGTTCCTGATCGCCGGTACCGATCATGGGGACGTACAATGCGGCCGACGGGCGCCCGCCGCCGCGAGGGCGCCGGGCGGGACCGGGACAAGGTCGGGAGACGCGCATGTTCGGAAGCATGTCCAGAATGCTGGCAGCCGCTTGCTGCCTGGCCTTGCTTGCTGCCTGCTCGCCGACCTTCGATTGGCGGCCGGTGGCTTTCGGCCATCAGGGCGCGGCAGGTGTCCTGCCGGATACGCCGCAGGCGCAGACGCGCCCGGTGTCGTTCGAGGGCCAGACGCTGGAACTGACGATGCATTCGGCGCGGGCGGGCGGCGTGCTGTTCGCGCTCGGATCGGCGGAACTGCCGCCCGGCTGGGGCAGCGATCCCGCGGTTCGGCGGCGCCTGGCGCGCTGGGCGGTCGAGGCGTTGTACCGCAATGCCGGGGCCGGGCTGCCCGATCCGGCTGCCGATCCGGAGCAGCGGTTTTCGTTCCAGGGGCTGGGGCCTCAAGGACCGGTGCTGGTGGAGGCCCAGGTCAGGGTGACAGCGACCGAGTGGCTGGAGGCCGTGGTGATTGCCGAACCCGACGACCATGCGCGTGCGCCGGTGAATGATTTCTGGCTGTCGCTGCGCTGGCCGGGCGAGGCCGGGCCAGCAGGTTCAGCCGGATTGCCGCGGTGATGGCAGCCTGGCGGGTGCGCACGCCCAGCTTGCCGCAGAGATTGGCGATGTGGAAATTGACGGTGCGTTCGCTGATGCCCAGGATGCATCCGATTTCCCAACTGGTCTTGCCCTGCGCCACCCAGTAAAGGCAGTCGTGTTCACGCGCGGTCAATCGCTTCATGGGGAACGTCCCTCCATTGCTCCTGCCTTTTCAATGAAAGCCGACGTGAGTAAATGTATCATTGCTTGTCGATTTGTTGGGGCGGAATCCGGAAAATACTGATATGCCTTAATTCCGGCGGGCCGGCAGCGGTGCGCCGGCCCTTGCCAGCGCGGTGTGCGGCGATGCTAGAATGAAAAACGAATTGGCGCCGATTTGCCTGATCCGCTTGCGGGCGCTCCATAAATCCAGCTAAAGAGGTCCCATGACCACGACTGCCGTTTCTTCCGGGCCCGCCTCCGCGCCGGCCGCTCAGCCCATCGATCCACGCACCGTACCGGAAGGCAGCGTCGGATTCGTCTCCCCCGAATTCCTGCATTTCTCCGAGCCGCTGACGTTGTCCAGCGGCCAGGTGCTGCCATCCTACACCCTGGCGGTGGAAACCTACGGCGAGCTCAATGCCGCGCGCAGCAATGCGGTGCTGATCTGCCACGCCCTGAATGCGTCGCACCACGTGGCCGGCATGGACGCCGAACGGCCGGAGCAGATCGGCTGGTGGGACAATATGGTCGGCCCCGGCAAGGCCGTGGACACCGACCGGTTCTTCGTCATCGGCGTCAACAATCTGGGCTCGTGCTTCGGCTCCACGGGGCCGGCCACGGTCAATCCCGCCACCGGCCGCCCCTGGGGCGCGTCGTTTCCGCTGCTGACGGTCGAGGACTGGGTGCATGCCCAGGCGCGCGTGGCCGATCATTTCGGCATCGAGCGCTTCGCCGCCGTGATGGGCGGGTCGCTGGGCGGCATGCAGGCCCTCAGCTGGGCGATCACCTGCCCCGAACGGGTGGGCGACTGCATCGTGATCGCCAGCACGGCGCGCCTGTCGGCGCAGAACATCGCATTCAACGAAGTTGCCCGCCGCGCCATCCTGACCGACCCGGATTTCCGGGGCGGCGATTACCATGACCATGGCGTGGTGCCGGCCAACGGCCTGTCGGTGGCGCGCATGGTGGGCCACATCACCTATCAGTCCGACGAGGTCATGGCCTCGAAGTTCGGGCGCGCGCAGCGCGCGCCCGGTCCGTCGGGCGACTACCGCTACAACTACGACGTCGAATTCGAGGTCGAGTCCTATCTGCGCCACCAGGGGGAAAAATTCTCGCGCTACTTCGATGCCAACACCTACCTGCTGCTGACCCGCGCCCTGGATTATTTCGATCCTGCCCGCGCGCACGGAGGCGACCTGGCCCGGGCGCTGGCGGCAGCGCAGGCCCGCTTCCTGCTGGTGTCCTTCAGCACCGACTGGCGCTTCGCGCCCGAACATTCGCGCGAGATCGTCCGCGCGCTGCTGAAGAACCAGCGCGAAGTCACCTACGCCGAGATCGACGCCCCCCATGGCCACGATGCGTTCCTGCTGGGCGACCGGCGTTACCATGCGGTGGTGCAGGGTTATTACGACGGCATCGCGCGGCGCCTGGATCTGGGCGAACGCCGGCGCGTCACGGGGGTGCTGGCATGACGGCATTACAGGGCACGATACCGGAGCAGGCCGTACCGGCCGGGGCCGCGAGCGCGGACCAGCCGATGCGGATCGACCTGCTGCGGATCGCCGAATGGATCGAACCGGGCAGCCGGGTGCTGGACCTGGGGTGCGGCGATGGCCGGCTGCTGGACTACCTGCAGCGTATCCGGCAGGTGCGCGGGGCGGGGGTCGAGCTGGATGACGAGCACGTGATCGCGGCGGTGCGACGCGGCGTGCGCGTGATCCAGCAGAACCTCGAAGAAGGCCTGGCGCTGTTCGACGACCGGCAGTTCGACACGGTGGTGCTGTCCCAGACCCTGCAGTCCATGCACCATACGGAGCACATCCTCAGGGAAATGGCGCGCGTGGCCCGCTATGGCATCGTGTCCTTTCCGAATTTCGGCTACTGGCCCCACGGCTGGTCGATCCTGCGCGGGCGCATGCCGGTCAACGACCAGATGCCTTACCAGTGGTACGACACGCCCAACATCCACCTGTGCACCCTGCGGGATTTCCAGGACCTGGCTGCGCGGCTGAAGCTGCGGGTGACGCACCTGGCGACGTTCCGGGGCGATCAGGAAATCCATTGGCTGCGCGGCTGGCGCAGCCAGCTGGCGGTCTATCGGTTCGAGTCCCCCTGGAGCCGGTCCGCATGACGCAGGCGCGCAGCGCCGGCACCGATACGGCCGGCACCGGCGCGGCGACGCGGGGCTGGCGGGTCTATGGCGGCCGGCGCGTGGCCCCGCTGCTGATCCTGGGCTTCGCCAGCGGGCTGCCACTGGCGCTGACGTCCGGCACGCTGCAGGCCTGGGCCACCGTGGCCCAGGTTTCCCTGCAGAGCATCGGCTTCCTGACGCTGGCGGGCACGGCCTATACGCTGAAATTCCTCTGGGCGCCGCTGGTGGACCGCTACGCACCCCCCTGGTTGGGACGGCGGCGCGGCTGGGTCTTCCTGACGCAGTGGCTGCTGGCTGGCTCGATCGCCGCCATGGGCCTGTTCGACCCGGGATCCGAGCTGCGGGTGCTGGCCCTGCTGGCGGTCTGGGTGGCCTTTCTTTCCGCGACCCAGGACATCGCCTTCGATGCCTACAGCACCGATGTGCTGCGCCAGGACGAGCGCGCCGCGGGCGCCGCGCTGAAGGTGATGGGCTACCGGCTGGCCATGGTCGTGTCCGGCGGCCTGGCACTGATCCTGGCCGACCAGTGGCTGGGCTGGGGACACATGTACATGCTGATGGGCGGGCTGATGGCCCTGGCTTCCCTGGCGACACTGTGGGCACCGGAGCCGGAAGTCGCGGTGCGCTCGCCGCGCACCCTGCGCGAGGCCGTGGCCGAGCCGCTGAAGGAGTTCTTCGGCCGCCGGGGAGCCTGGGCCATCCTGCTGCTGATCGTGCTGTACAAGCTGGGCGATGCGTTCGCGGGCGCCTTGTCCACGACCTTCCTGATCCGGGGCGCCGGCTTCGACGTTTCCGAGGTCGGCATGGTCAACAAGGTCTTCGGCCTGGTCGCCACCATCGTGGGCGCGCTGGCCGGCGGCGCATTGATGACGCGCCTGGGCCTGTACCGGGCGCTGATGGTCTTCGGCCTGCTGCAGGCCGTCTCGAACCTGGGCTACTGGATGCTGGCGGTCACCCCGCCGCACCTGTATTCCATGGCCCTGGTCGTGGCAGTGGAGAACCTGTGCGGGGGTCTGGGCACGGCCGCTTTCGTCGCGCTGCTGATGGCCCTGTGCCAGGCGAAGTTCTCGGCCACGCAGTTCGCGCTGCTGTCGGCCTTGTCGGCCGTGGGCCGCACCTACCTGGCCGGGCCGTTGACGCCGGTGCTGGTCGGCGCATTCGGCTGGCCGGTTTTCTTCGTCCTGACCGTGGCGATTGCCCTGCCGGGGCTGGGCCTGCTGTGGTGGATGCGTGGACGGGTGCGGGAACTGGACGCTTCGGCCTGAGACGCGCCGCTTTCGCCCCGGGCGCTTTGCCGCCGCGCCGGAGCACCCCGGCGGCCCGGCCCTAGGCCGGGAAGTCGTCTTCCCTGGCGCCGGCGGCGAATGCCCTGGGCGTCACGCCGGTGTGCGCGCGAAATGCGGCGATGAAGGACGACAGGCTGTCGTAGCCGCAGGCCAGGGCCACGTCGGTGATGCGGTCCCCGCGTTCCAGCAGCGGCAGGGCATGCACCAGCCGGGCGCGCTGGCGCCACAGGCGGAATCCCAGGCCCGTCTGCCTTTGGAACAACCGCGTCAGTGTCTTTTCCGATACCCCCAGCCTGCGGCTGAACGAGCCCAGGTCCGGAGCGCTGTCGGGGTGATTCTGCAGCTGGCGGCACACGGATTGCAGGCGCGGATCGGTGGGCCAGGGCAGGATCAGGCCGGCGTCCGGGCTGATGGCCAGCTGGTCGGCCAGCACCCGGGCCAGGCGGCCGTCCGGGCCGTCGGTGTCGTATTCGATGGGCAGGGTGCTGAAGCGCCGGATCAGTTCGTGCAGCAGGGGGCTGACGGCCAGTACCCGGCATGCGGTCCAGTCCAGGCCCAGCGCCGCGGCGTCCAGGTACAGGCTGCGAATGACGGTATGCGGCGATTGCCGCACCTGATGCATGACCCCGGCCGGGATCCAGACCGCCCGGTGCGAGAGGGCGACGAAGCGGGCCTTGGGTGTCCAGACCTGCAGGAAACCCTGGGTGGCGTAGGACAACTGCGCCCAGGTGTGCTTGTGGCGCCTGGGGATCAGGATGTTCGACTGGCTGTCGATGTGCCCGTAGAGCGGCCGGGGCAGGTGGCGCAGGCCGCCGCGCCTGCCCGGGACGGCAATGTGGCCGGGGGTTTTGCCGGGTTGGGCGGCCCCTGCACGGGTTCTGGCGGTGGCCTGGATGTCCGTTCGCGAATGTTTCATAGCTGTTTACCGCCAAACATGGCTTCCCGCCCAGTTTAACCTTCTATTCGAGAGCCCCGGACCGCCGGAGCATCCATTTTCATGATGTCGAAATTACGTCTGCTGTTCGATCGCTTCACCCTGATCCTGATCGCGGTCGTCACGGCCGCCACGGTCCTGCCTGCCCACGGTCAGGGCGCGGTGTTCTTCGAATGGCTCACGGCTGCGGCAATCGCCTTGCTGTTCTTCCTGCATGGGGCCAAGCTTTCCCGCCAGGCCATCATCGCAGGCGCCACGCACTGGCGACTGCACGGCGTGATCTTCATCTGGACATTCGTGATTTTCCCCATCCTGGGATGGGTGCTCCGGCCGGTTCTTCTACCCTTGCTGGGCGAGCCGCTCTACGTGGGCATCGTCTATCTGACGGTGCTGCCCGGCACGGTCCAGTCGGCGATCGCCTTCACGTCGATCGCGCGCGGCAATGTGCCCGCGGCGGTCTGCGCCGCATCGGCGTCCAGCATCGTCGGCATCGTCATCACCCCCCTGCTGCTGCAATGGCTGCTGGGCGCGGATACGTCCGCCCTGGGCGGCAGTTCGCTGCTGCAGGCGATCGGCCGCATCAGCGTGCAGATCTTCCTGCCCTTCGTGGCAGGCCACCTGATGCGGCCGGTGATCGGCCGCTGGATGGACAGCCACCGCAAGCTCGTCACCAGCGTGGACCAGAGCTCGATCCTGCTGGTGGTCTACACGGCATTCAGCGAATCGGTCATCGGCGGCCTGTGGCAGACCGTGGATCCGGTCTCGCTGGCCTGGCTGGTGGTGGCCTGCTGCGTGCTGCTGGCGCTGGTGCTGGTGCTGAACACCTGGTCGGCGCGCCGCATGGGGTTCAATCGCGCCGACGAGATCACGATCGTGTTCTGCGGTTCGAAGAAGAGCATGGCCACGGGCGTGCCCATGGCCGGTGTGCTGTTCAGCGCGGGCGCCATCGGGCCGGTGCTGCTGCCGCTGATGATCTTCCACCAGATCCAGCTGATGGTGTGCGCGGTGCTGGCGCAGCATTATCTGCGGTCGGGGCAGCAGGCGCAGGGTTCGTCCGGGCGGCGCGCGGCAGCCTGATCCGGGTTTTTAACCCGCCCGCCGACCCCACACCCCGCCGGGGCCTGGTCGGTGCGGCTCAGGCTTTCTTCACGAACTCCGACTTCAGGCCCATCGCGCCGAAGCCGTCGATCTTGCAGTCGATGTCGTGATCGCCATCCGCCAGACGGATGTTCTTGACCTTGGTGCCGACCTTCACCACCGAGGACGAGCCCTTCACCTTCAGGTCCTTGATCACCACCACCGTGTCGCCGTCCTGCAGCACGTTGCCGTGTGCGTCATGGACGACGCGTGCCTGCTCGACATCCGCCACGGCAGCCTGTGGCCATTCGTGCGCGCATTCGGGGCAGACGAAGTGGTCGCCGTCTTCATAGGTGTATTCGGAATTGCACTGGGGGCAGTTGGGAAGCTGGGTCATGGATGTCCGGAAGAGTATCTGTCGGGCGGGCCCAGTGTATCGTGAATGCTTGGGGGCGTCTTCAGGCGGTGCGAAGCCCCGGCATTCCCAATGGAAAAGGGCCTGGAAACCAGGCCCTTTGAGCGTTCGGTGCGGTCGCGGATCAGGCGGTCGTGTGCAGCAGCGTGCCGACCATGCCGCTGGTGGCCAGCTGCGGGGCCGAGGGCACCGAATTGACCAGGCTGAGGATGGTGTTGGCCTGGCCGTCCAGGACCTTGCGCAGCAGCAGATTGTCTTTTTCCTGCATCATGGCCCAGTTTTGCAGGCCGGTGGCGGCTGCCACGGCGCTTTCGACGGAATCGGACATGAAGGCTCCTGTAAGAACGCGGTTGCCGCGTGGTGAAATGGTGGCGCAGCGCAGGCCACACCCTTTCTACGGCCCCCATTGTACTTTCTTTATGCTTGCAGTTTCAGCCCCTGCCCGAGGACCCGGGACCGGATGGGCGGGGCCGAACGCGGTTCAGGACCACTCGTAGTCGATCGTCAGCGGCGCGTGGTCGCTGAATCTCGGTTCGCGGTGGATCGAGGCGGCGCGCGCGCGGGCGGCGATGCCGGGGGTGGCGATGTGGTAGTCGATGCGCCAGCCCACGTTCTTCGCCCAGGCCTGGCCGCGGTTGCTCCACCAGGTGTAGGCCTCGCCGGTGGCGTCCGGGTGCAGGCGGCGGTAGACGTCCACCCACCCGTATTCGTCGAAGACCTTGCTCAGCCAGGCGCGTTCTTCGGGCAGGAAGCCGCTGTTCTTCAGGTTGCCCTTCCAGTTCTTCAGGTCGATTTCCTTGTGGGCGATGTTCCAGTCGCCGCAGATGACGAATTCGCGGCCGGTGTCGCGGTATTCCTGCATCAGTCCCGCCATCCAGGTCTCGAAATGGTCCAGGAAGCGGTATTTGGCCGTCTGGCGCTCGTCGCCGCTGGATCCCGATGGCAGGTAGGCGCTGATGACGGTCAGGCCGGGCCAGTCGGCGCGCAGGATGCGCCCCTCGGCGTCGAATTCCGGGCAATCCATGCCTGCCGTGACGGCGTCGGCCGGTTGGCGCAGGTAGAGTCCCACGCCGCTGTAGCCCTTTTTCTCGGCGTGGTGGAAGTGCCCGGTCAGGCCGTCGGGATGGCGCAGATCGTCGGCCAGGTCGCCGTCGTGGATCTTGATTTCCTGCAGGCAGACGATGTCGGGGCGGGCGTCGGCCAGCCAGTCGGCCAGCCCCTTGCGGAAGGCCGAGCGGATGCCGTTGACGTTCAGGGTGGTGATGCGCAGCACGTGGGTATCCGTTTGGTTGTTGCAAGCCTGAACTTTAACCTACCCGGTCCGCGGGACCGCGTCTCAGTCGAAACGGAAGCTGGACACGGTGAGCCCGCCTGCCGCTTCGGTTTCGTGATGGCAGAGGCTGGCGGGGCCGTCGCCCGAGGCGCCGTTGGCGACGAAGAGCGGCACCAGGTGGTCTTCCATGGGATGGGCGATCCGGGCTGCGGGGGCTTCTTCCCAGTTCCTCAGCCGCTCGTGGCGCGCCGCCGCCGTGGCGGGTGCCAGCGCCTGCCGAAGCCAGGCGTCGAACCGGGCGGATGGCTCGCGTCCGCCCGGGCCGAACAGGCGCAGGTTGTGGTAGCTGAGCCCGCTGCCGATGATCAGGACATCTTCGTCGCGCAGCGGCGCCAGGGCGGCGCCCAGCCGCTGGTGCCAGTCCGGATCGAAGCTGCGCTCGATCGACAGCTGGACCATGGGGATGTCCGCTTCGGGGAACATCACGTGGGCCGGCACGAACGCCCCGTGGTCGAAGCCGCGTTCCGGGTCGAAGTCCACCGGGATGTCGGCGGTGCGCAGGAGTTCCGCCGTGCGCGCGGCCAGGTCGGGCGAGCCGGGGGCGGGATAGCGGATTTCATAGGTGTGTGCGGGAAAGCCGTAGTAGTCGTACAGCATGCCCGGCCGGGGATGGCTGCCCAGCAGGACGCCCCCCCGGGTGATCCAGTGCGCCGACACCATCAGGATCGCCCGCGGCCGCCGGGGCAGGGCGGCAGGGATCGCCTGCAGCGCGGCGGTCAGGGGGGCATAGGCATCGAGCACTTCGGGCATCCAGGGCCAGGGGCCGCCGCCATGGGACAGGAAATAGACGGGTTGGCGCATGGGCTGCCTCGTCGGAATGGGATCGTGGAAAAGACATCATAGCCGCGGCCGGACCGGTCCTCCATCGCCGCGCCCAAATATCCGATAATGTGGCCTTTCCCGTACAGAGAATTTTCGCCATGCCCGGTTCCCGCGCCCAAGCCTTCGTCCGTTTCGCCCTGGAACAGGGGGTCCTGAATTTCGGGGACTTCACGATGAAATCCGGTCGCCGCAGCCCGTATTTCTTCAACGCGGGCCTGTTCAACGACGGCGCCAGCGTGGGCCGCCTGGGCCAGTTCTACGCCCAGGCGCTGGCCGATTCCGGGCTGGATTTCGACATGCTGTTCGGCCCCGCCTACAAGGGCATCCCCCTGGCCACCACGGCGGCGATCGCCTTGTCGAACCATCCTTCCCGGGGCAGCCGCCCGGTGCCGTTCGCCTTCAACCGCAAGGAAGCCAAGGACCACGGCGAAGGCGGCATGCTGGTGGGTGCGCCGCTGCAGGGCCGCGTGGTGATCATCGACGACGTGATCACGGCCGGCACTTCGGTGCGTGAATCCGTGGCGATGATCCGCGCCGCCGGCGCCCAGCCCGCCGCCGTGCTGATCGCCCTGGATCGCATGGAACGCGCCGGCGCGGACGATGCGCTGTCCGACGGTTCGGCCGTCCAGGAAGTCGAGCGGGCCTACGGTATCCCCGTGGTCAGCATCGCCTCGCTGGCCGACATCATGGCCCTGCTGGAAGACGACGCCGCCCTGGCCAGGCACCGCGATGCCGTGTCGGCATACCGGGCGCGCTATGGGGTCCAGTAAATCCTCATGAGTGCTTCGGCCGGGCCTCGGCATTCCCGATCGTTGCGTCAGGCCGGTGTGTGCTTCCGACCGGCGTGCTGTTCGAGCCCGCCGGTCGGAAGCACACACCGGCCGAGAGACAGCGAGAAACCGGCCGAGAGACAGCAGAAAACCCTACGAATCCAGCTTCTGCTTCAGCACCGTATTGACCTGCTGCGGATTCGCCTTGCCCTTGGCCGCCTTCATCACCTGGCCGACCAGCGAATTGAACGCCTTCTGCTTGCCTGCCCGGTATTCCTCGACGATGGCCGGGTTGGCCGCCAGCACTTCGTCGATCATCGCCTCGATCGCGCCCGTGTCGCTGATCTGGCGCAGGCCGCGCGACTCGATGATCGCGTCGGGGTCGCCGTCCGATTCCCCCGCCCACATCGCCGCGAACACGTCGCGTGCGATCTTCGTCGAGATCGTGCCGTCCAGGATGCGGGCGATCAGGGCCGCCAGCTGCTTGGGGGACACCGGCGAGCGGCTGATGTCCAGGTCGTCGCGGTTCAGCGCGGCGGACAATTCACCCAGGATCCAGTTGGCGGCCTGCTTCGCCTGGCCGGCCGGCAGCGCGGCGGCCGCGGCCTCGAAATAGTCGGCCATCGCGCGATGCAGCGTCAGCTGGGCCGCGTCGTAGGCCGAAAGGCCCAGGTCGGCCTCGAAGCGCGCGCGCTTGGCCGCCGGCAGTTCCGGCATTTCCTGGCGCACCCGCTCGATCCATTCCGGCGCCACCACCAGGGGCGGCAGGTCCGGATCGGGGAAGTAGCGGTAGTCGTGCGAGTCTTCCTTGGACCGCATGCTGCGCGTTTCGTCGCGGTCGGCATCGTACAGACGCGTTTCCTGCACCACCTTGCCGCCGTCCTCGATCAGCTCGATCTGGCGGCGGGCTTCGTACTGGATCGCGCGTTCCAGGAAGCGGAAGGAATTCAGGTTCTTGATCTCGCAGCGCGTGCCGAATTCGGTCTGGCCCCGGGGGCGCACCGACACGTTCGCATCCACGCGGAACGAGCCTTCCTGCATGTTGCCGTCGCAGATGCCCAGCCACACCACCAGGCCGTGCAGGGTGCGCGCGTAGGCCACGGCCTCGGCGGCGGAGCGCATTTCGGGTTCGGACACGATCTCGAGCAGCGGCGTGCCGGCGCGGTTCAGGTCGATGCCGCTGGACGATTCGCCGTGCGGTCCCGTGAAGTGCTCGTGCAGCGACTTGCCGGCGTCTTCTTCCAGGTGGGCGCGGGTCAGGTTCACCGTGCGTTCCTGCTCGCCGACGAAGAAGCTCAGCTTGCCGCCCACCACGATCGGCAGTTCGAACTGGCTGATCTGGTAGTTCTTCGGCAGGTCGGGGTAGAAATAGTTCTTGCGCGCGAACACCGAGCGTTCGGCCACCCGGGCGCCCACGGCCAGGCCGAACTGGATGGCGCGCTCCACCGCGCCGCGGTTCATGGCCGGCAGCGATCCCGGCAGGGCCATGTCCACGGCATTGGCCTGGGTGTTGGGCTCGGCGCCGAAACGCGTGCTGCTGCGGGAAAAGATTTTCGACCGCGTGGAGAGCTGGGTATGGGTTTCCAGCCCGATGACGATTTCCCAATCCATTATGCGTGTCCCGGAATGCGTTGGTGCCAGTCTGTGGCTTGCTGGTAGCGGTCGGCCAGGGCCAGCAGGCGGCCTTCGTCGAAGTACCGGCCGATGAGCTGCAGCCCGATGGGCATCCGGCCCGATTCGCCGCCGAAGCCGCAGGGGATGGACATGCCGGGCAGGCCCGCCAGGCTGACGCCCAGTGTGTAGATGTCGCCCAGCCAGTCGGCGATCGGGTCCTGGCGGTTGTCGCCGATGCGGCGGGCCACGGCGGGCGTGACCGGCCCCATGATCACGTCGCAATCCTGCGCCAGGACGCGGCGGAAGTCGTCGGCGATCATGCGCCGCACGCGCTGCGCCTGCAGGTAGTAGGCGTCGTAGTAGCCGTGCGACAGGACGTAGGACCCCACCAGGATGCGGCGGCGGACTTCGTCGCCGAAGCCCTCGGAGCGTGACCGGCTGGTCATGTCGAACAGGTCGGTGTATTCGGCCGCGCGGTGGCCGTAGCGCACCCCGTCGTAGCGCGACAGGTTGCTGGAGGCTTCGGCCGGGGCGATCACGTAGTAGGCCGGGATCGACAGGCGCGTGCGCGGCAGGGATACGTCCACGCGCACCGCGCCCAGGGATTCGAAGACCTGCAGGGCGGCTTCGACGGCGGCTCCGACGTCGGCGGACAGGCCTTCGTTGAAGAACTCGCGCGGCACGCCGATGCGCAGCCCCGACAGCGGGCGCTCGCCGCCGGCCTGGAAGCCGGCCTGGGCGGCGTCGAACGCGGCCTGGACGCGGCCGGGCGCGTTGGCTGCGCCGTCGCAGGTTTCCAGGCTGGTCGAATCGCGGGGGTCGAAGCCGCTCATGGCATCGAGCAGCGGCACCAGGTCGCGGGCGCTGCGCGCCAGGGGGCCGGCCTGGTCCAGGCTGGAGGCATAGGCAATGATGCCGTAGCGCGAAACCGTGCCGTAGGTGGGCTTGATGCCGCTGACGCCGCACAGGGCGGCGGGCTGGCGCACCGAGCCGCCAGTATCGGTGCCGGTGGCGCCCAGCACCAGGCCGGCGGCCACGGCCGCGGCGGAGCCGCCGGACGATCCGCCCGGGATCCGTTCCGGATCCCAGGGGTTGCGCACCGGGCCGAAGGCGGAATTCTCGTTGCCCGAGCCCATGGCGAATTCGTCGCAGCTGAGCTTGCCCAGCGAGACGGTGCCGGCCTCGCGCCAGCGGTCTACCACGGCGGCGTCGAAGGGGCTGACGTAGCCGGCCAGCATCTTGCTGGCGGCGGTGGTGCGCCAGCCGCGCGTGACGAACAGATCCTTGTGAGCGACCGGGATGCCGGTCAGCGGTCCGGCGGAGCCGGCAGCCAGGGCCTGGTCGGCCGCGCGCGCCTGTTCCAGGGTCAGCGCGTCGTCGATGTGCAAGAAGATGTTGGGGTCCGCGTATTCGCGGGCGGCACGCAGCGCGTCGGCGGCCAGTTCGGCGGCGCTGACGCGCCGGGTGCGCAGTGCTTCGCCCAGCGCCTGGATGCTGTGGAATTCTGAAAGCTGGGTCATGGCATCATTCGATGACGGTGGGCACGAGGAACAGGCCCTGGTGTGCGGCCGGCGCGTTGGCCATGCAGGCGTCGCGCTGCTCGGGCGTCGACGCCGGATCGGGCGTGTCGTCGCACAGGCGCAGGGCGATGTCCTGGTGGGCGGCCAGCGGATGGGCCATGGGTTCGACCCCGGTCGTGTCCACGGCCTGCAGTTCTTCGATCAGGCCCAGGATGCGGTCGAGTTCCTGGCGGGCGCGAGTCTGGTCGTTGGAATCCAGCCGCAGGCCCGAGAGCCGTGCCAGCCGGGAGATATCCTGTTCGGAGAGTGCCATTTCGTCTTGCCGAGGGGCCGCCGGCTTGGGGCGGCCGGATTGAGTGTATGCGGATGTGACCGAAGCGGTGAAAAGCGGGAATTTTGCAAAACATTCCCCTCTGATCCGGGTCTAGCCATAGAGGATTATAAGTTATCATTGCTGATTCCATGCGGTTTGCCCGGCCTGCGCCTTCGTTCTGGCGGTCTTGGTACAGTCGGCACCGGGTCGCTCGCGCGGATCCACCAGACACCCATTTTATTAGTGCGCCCATGTTCGGATTCCTACGCAGCTACTTTTCCAGCGACATGGCGATCGACCTCGGAACGGCGAATACGCTGATCTATGTTCGCAGCAAGGGCATCGTGCTCGATGAACCTTCGGTCGTCGCCATCCGCCATGACGGCGGCCCCAACGGCAAGAAAATCATTCAGGCCGTCGGCCACGAAGCCAAGCAGATGCTCGGCCGCGTCCCCGGCAACATCGAGGCCATCCGGCCCATGAAGGACGGCGTCATCGCCGACTTCACCGTCACCGAGCAGATGCTCAAGCAGTTCATCCGCATGGTGCATCCGCGCAGCATGCTGGCCCCCAGCCCGCGCATCATCGTCTGCGTGCCCTGCGGTTCCACCCAGGTCGAACGCCGCGCCATCCGCGAATCGGCCCTGGGCGCGGGCGCCAGCCAGGTCTACCTGATCGAGGAACCCATGGCCGCCGCGATCGGCGCCGGCCTGGCGGTGTCCGATGCCAGTGGCTCGATGGTGGTGGACATCGGCGGCGGCACCACCGAAGTCGCCGTGATCTCGCTGGGCGGCATGGTCTATAAAGGCTCGGTGCGCGTCGGCGGCGACAAGTTCGACGAAGCCATCATCAATTACATCCGCCGCAACTACGGCATGCTGATCGGCGAACCCACGGCCGAACTCATCAAGAAGGAAATCGGCTCGGCGTTCCCGGGCTCCGAGATCCGCGAGATCGAGGTCAAGGGACGCAATCTCTCCGAAGGCGTACCGCGCAGTTTCACGGTGTCCTCCAACGAAATCCTGGAATCCCTGACCGATCCGCTCAACCAGATCGTTTCGGCGGTGAAGACGGCGCTGGAGCAGACCCCGCCCGAACTGGGCGCCGACATCACCGACAAGGGCATCGCCCTGACCGGCGGCGGCGCGCTGCTGCACGATCTGGACCGCCTGCTCCAGGAAGAAACCGGCCTGCCCGTGGTGGTCGCCGAAGACCCGCTCACCTGCGTGGTGCGCGGCTGCGGCGAGGCGCTCGAACATCTCGAGCGCCTGGGCGGGGTGTTCATCTACGACTGATATCCGGCCGGGCGTTCCTCGTCATGCGTGAACCGGGAACCCTGAGACTCTTCAAGCGTGGTCCCAGCATCGAAGTCCGGCTGGTCATGCTGCTGGTCTTGTGTCTCGGGATGGCCGTGACCGATGCGCACTGGTCCGTGCTGGGCCCGGTGCGCAGCGCCCTGTCCATGGTGCTCTATCCTTTCCAGCGCGTCGTGCTGGCCCCGCGCGACGCGCTGGAATATTTCGACAGCTGGTCGCAGGCGGCCGCGCTGGCGCGCGACGAGCAGGAAGCCCTGCGCCGCCAGCGCATCGAGATGGCGCAGCTGTCCACGCACGCCGCCCAGCTGGCTGCCGAAAACGAGCAGTTGCGCCGCCTGCTGAACGTATCCGAGTCCATCGCCCAGCAGTCGGTGGCGGTCGAAGTCTTCTACGTGCCGTCCAACGCCTTCAGCCACCGCCTGATCTTCAACAAGGGATCGCGCGCCGGCATCGCCCCGGGCATGCCGGTGATCGACGAAGGCGGGGTCGTGGGCCAGATCGTCCGCGTGACGCCCTTCACTTCCGAGGCCGCCCTGCTGATCGACGACCAGGTATCCATTCCCGTGCAGGTGCTGCGCAACGGGCTGCGGCTGATCGCATTCGGCGGCAACGAGGTCGGCAAGCTCGAAGTCCGCTACCTGTCGGCCAATGTCGACGTGCGGCCCGGCGACGTGCTGGTGACCAGCGGCATCGGCGGGCTGTTCCCGGCGGGCCTGTCGGTCGGCCGCGTGGAAAAGGTGGACCGCGATCCGGGCACGGGCTTCGCCATGGCGATCGCCGAGCCGCTGTCGCATCCCGAGCGCTACCGCCATTTCCTGGTCCTGCGCGTGGACGTGGCCGATGTGCCCCGGCCCGAGGAGATCGAGCATGCCCTCGACGAGCAATAGCAACAGGCATCCGGGGGGCTCCTCGCTGATGGACCTGCAGCCGGTCGATGCCGGCGCGTTCCGCCGGGCGGCCTCGGGCTGGCTGGTGTGGGGATCGCTGGTCCTGGTGTGGATGGCGTCGCTGCTGCCCTGGCGGCTCTGGCAGCCGGTGCCCGACGTGCTGCTGCTGCTCCTGCTCTACTGGTGCCTGAATGCGCCGGCCCGGGTGGGGCTGACGACGGCCTTCGTGTTCGGCCTGCTGATGGATGTCCAGGATGCCGGCCTGCTGGGGCTGCATGCCCTGTGCTACGTGCTGGCCGCCTACGGCGTGCTGCGGCTGAGCCATCGCCTGCGGCATTTCAATGCCTGGCTGCAGACTTTCCAGGTCTTTCCGGTGATCGTGGCCGCGTGCATGCTGTCCAGCCTGCTGGGCGCCTGGCTGAACGGCGCCTGGGAAGGCTGGGAATGGCTGTGGTCCGCGTTGTTCACCGGGGCATTGTGGCCCTTGCCCGACATCCTCATGTCCCTGCATCCGCGCCGCCTGGGCGGCGATGGCGCGGGGCCTGTCTAGGGCGGGCATGTTCGAGTTCCGCAAGACCGGCCAGCGCCAGCGCCAGACAGTGCTGCTGCGCGCCTGGGTGGCGGGGTTGTTCGCCCTGGCGTGCCTGCTGTTGCTGGCCGGCCGCCTGTGGTACCTGCAGGTCGTGCGCTACGACAACCTGTCGGCGCGCGCCGAGCAGAACCGCATCACCATCGTGCCCGTGCCCCCCCGGCGCGGACAGATCGTCGACCGCAACGGCGCGGTGCTGGCCCAGAACCTGCGGGACTACACCCTGACGGTGACGCGCGCCCAGATCCGGGGCGACATCGGCGACGTGCTCGACCGGCTGGGCGAGCTGGTCTACCTGAGCGAGGGCGACCGGCGCAAATTCATGCGGCTGTACCAGCAGAGCGGCCGCTACACACCCATCCTGCTGCGCAACAATCTCAACGACATCGAGGCGTCCTGGTTCGCCGTCCATGCCTACCGCTTTCCGGGCGTCAACCTCGAGGCCCGCTGGGTTCGGTCCTATCCCATGCATGAATCGGCCGCGCACGTGCTGGGTTTCGTCGGCAGGATCTCCGAGGAAGACCAGCAGGAGCTCGAGCAGACCGGGCAGCTCGGGAACTACCGCGGCACGATGGTCATCGGCAAGAAAGGCGTCGAGAAGACCTGGGAAAAGGCGCTGCATGGCCGCACGGGGGTCGAGGAACTCGAAGTCACGGCGGGCGGGCGCCCGGTGCGCGAACTGAGCCGCACGGACCCGGTGCCCGGTGCCAATCTGGAGCTGTCCCTGGACATCGGCCTGCAGCACCTGGCCGAGGCCCAGTTCGAAGGTCGGCGCGGCGCACTGGTCGCCATCGAGCCGCATACGGGCGAGATCCTGGCCTTCGTGTCGTCGCCGTCCTTCGACCCGAACCTGTTCGTGGACGGCATCGACGTGGAGAACTGGCGCAAGCTGAACGAATCGCCGGACCATCCGCTGATCAACCGGCCGCTGTATGGCACGTACCCCATCGGTTCGACCTACAAGCCCTTCGTGGGCCTGGCCGCCCTGGAAATGGGCCTGCGCTCGGCCAGGGAACTGATCCCCGATCCGGGCTATTTCGAACTGGCCGGGCAGAAATTCCGCAATGCCGGCGGGGCGGTCTACGGGCCGACGGACATGCACCGGGCCATCGTCGTGTCTTCCGACACGTATTTCTTCTCGCTGGGCGCCCAGATGGACGTGGACGCCCTGCACGATTTCTCCAAGCGGTTCGGCTTCGGCCAGATCACCGGCATCGATCTGGACGGCGAGCGACGTGGCGTGCTGCCTTCACGCGAATGGAAGCGCAAGGCCTACAAGAAGCCCGAGCAGCAGCACTGGTACCAGGGCGAGACCGTGTCCGTCACCGTGGGGCAGGGCTACAACGCCTTCACGCTGCTGCAGCTGGCGCAGGCGACTTCGGTGCTGGCCAACGACGGCGTCTACATGAAACCCCACCTGGTGCGCCGGATCATCGATCCGCTCACCGGCCGGTTCAGCTACCCGGTGGTCGGGCCGCAATACACCATCGATCTTAAGCCCGAAAATCTGCGCGTGATCCGCGAGGCCATGGTGGACGTCGTGCGCAAGGGCACGGCGCGACGCGCCTTCGAGGGCGCGGCCTACCAGGCGGCCGGCAAGACCGGCACGGCTCAGGTCTACAGTCTGCGCGGCGCCAAGTACAAGGCGCACGCGGTGGACGAGCGCCTGCGCGACCATGCGCTGTTCATGGCTTACGCCCCGGTCGAGGATCCGCAGATCGCGGTGGCCCTGATCGTGGAAAATGGCGGCTGGGGTGCGTCGGTGGCCGCGCCGATCGCGCGCACGGTGTTCGATTACTGGCTGGATCCGGCCCGCGTGGCGCAGCGCCGCCAGCGCCTGCAGGCAGAGCAGGAAGCGCGCAATGCCCAGGCCGAAACGCCGCAGGCGGCTTCCCCGGGGCGGCCCGATGCGCAGCCGGCGCCCGACGACGAAGAGACGCCCGAGCCGGCCCCCCTGCCCGACGAGACCTCGGCGCCCGCGGACGGGGCCCAGGAGGAAAACCCATGAAACTCATCGTGCTGGCGGTGCGCCGCATGTTCGCCGTCCTGGACTGGCCGCTGCTGATCCTGCTGGTGATCATGGCCATGGTCGGCATGGCCACCATGCATTCGGCGGTGGGCAATACCGATTGGCGCTTTGCCGACCAGCTGCGCAACTTCCTGCTGGCGGGCGCGGCCATGTGGGCCGTCGCGCTGCTGCGGCCCGCCTGGATCATGCGTTCGGCGCCGCTGTTCTACGTGCTCGGGGTGGGGCTGCTGGTGGCGGTCATGCTGTTCGGCGAGACCAGCAAGGGCGCCACCCGCTGGCTGAACCTGGGCATCGCGCGCATCCAGCCCTCGGAAATGATGAAGATCGCCGTGCCGCTGATGCTGGCCTGGTATTTCCAGCGCCAGTCCGCGAACCGCTTCCGCATCATGGATTTCCTGGTGGCCGGCGTGCTGCTGGTGGTGCCGGCGGGGCTCATCATCGATCAGCCCGACCTGGGCACGGCGCTGCTGGTGCTGGCCTCGGGGTTCTGCGTCATCTATTTCGCGGGCCTGTCCTTCAGGCTGCTGATCCCGGCGGTGCTGGCGATCGCGCTGGCGCTGGGGACGCTGGTGACCTACGAGGACCAGATCTGCCAGCCGGACGTGGACTGGGTGGTGCTGCACGATTACCAGAAATACCGCGTCTGCGTGCTGCTCAATCCCGGGGCCGATCCATTGGGCAAGGGCTTCCACACCATACAGTCCATGATCGCCGTGGGCTCGGGCGGCCTGTACGGCAAGGGCTACATGCAGGGCACCCAGACCCACCTGGATTTCATTCCCGAGCGGACCACGGACTTCATCTTCGCCGTGTTCGCCGAGGAATTCGGCCTGTACGGGGGGGTGACGCTGCTGGTCCTGTACGCCCTGATGGTGCTGCGCGGCCTGACCATCACCGCGCGGGCGCCCACCCAGTTCGGGCGATTGGTGGCCGGCGCCATGTCCATGATGATGTTCGTCTATGTCTTCGTGAACATCGGCATGGTGACCGGTGTGCTTCCGGTGGTGGGGGTGCCGCTGCCCTTCATGAGCTATGGCGGCACGGCGCTGATGACGCTGGGCGTGGCGTGCGGGCTGCTGATGAGCATCGGCGCGCACCAGCCGCGCCCCGAGCCCTGAGCGGTCAGCGCGGCGGCAGTTTGCCCGGGTACAGGCCGGCCAGCAGCCGGGCCACCGGCGCCGGCATGCCGTAGGCGTCCAGCGTGCCGATGGGCACCCAGGCCCGGCCCGGCTCGGCCGGGACCAGCACCGTGCCCGGCAGCTTCAGCAGGCACGGCTGGATGCGCAGGCGGAAATGCGTGAACACATGATCGATCGCCGCCATCGCCTGCGGCGACCCGGCCGTGGCCAGGCCGGCGCAGGCGGCCTGCAGCGCGCCGGTGTCCTCGAATTGCGGCAGCGACCACAGGCCGCCCCAGATGCCCGCATCCGGCCGCCGTTCCAGCAGTACGCGGCCTTTGCATTCCGCGATCAGCATCCAGCAATGGCGCAGCGGCTGCGCACGCCGGGCGCGTGGCGACGGCAGCGCGTCCTGGCGGCCTTCGATCCGTGCGCGGCAGTCCGCTTCCAGCGGGCAGCGCGCGCAATCGGGTCGCGTGCGGGTGCAGACCGTGGCGCCCAGGTCCATCTGGCCCTGGGTGTAGGCTGCCATGTCCAGGGCGGCGGGCGCGGCGTCGATCAGCGCCTGCGCATGCGCCCAGAGCCGTTGCAGCGTGCGCGCCGCCGTGGGATCGCCCTCGACGGCGAAATAGCGCGACAGCACGCGGCGCACGTTGCCATCCAGGATCGGTGCGCGCTCGCCGTAGGCGAAGGCGGCGATGGCGGCGGCGGTCGACGGGCCGATGCCAGGCAGCCGCGCCAGTTCCTCGGCCGTGGCGGGAAAGCGCCCGCCATGCGCGTCGCGCAGGACCTGCGCGCAGCGGTGCAGGTTGCGTGCGCGGGCGTAGTATCCCAGGCCCGCCCAGGCGTGCAGGACGGCGTCCTGCGCCGCATCGGCCAGGTCGACGACGGTGGGGAAAAGATCCAGGAATCGCTCGTAGTAGGGAACGACGGTGGCCGCCTGGGTCTGCTGCAGCATGATTTCCGACAGCCAGATGCGGTAGGGATCCCGTGTCTGCTGCCAGGGCAGGCCGTGGCGGCCGGCCCGGCGCTGCCAGGCGGCAATGCGGGAAGCGGCGTCGTTTGCGGCGGACCGCGCGTGGGCGTCCGGCTGCGAGGCCGCGGCGGTGCGCCGCGCCATCAGAAGCGGGTGCGCCGGGTGACCGACAGCCGCGCGGCGATGGCCCCCAGCAGGGCGACCAGCGCGCCCGAAAGCAGCAGGTCGGGCGCCGCGGGCAGGCGGACGGCCCAGTCCACGCCGTAGCTGCGGGCAAAGCCGCCCAGGATCGCGTTCAGCGGGGTCAGCGCCAGCCAGGCCAGCAGCAGGGCGAGCAGGCTGGCCGCCAGCCCCGTCAGGGCGCCCAGGTACAGGAAGGGACGGCGGACGAAGGACTCGGTGGCGCCCACCAGCCGGGCGACGGCGATTTCCTCGCGCTGGGTCAGGGCCTGCAGGCGCACCGTGTTGAACACGGTCGCCAGCACGACGATGACTACCGCGCCCGCCAGCATGCCCAGGCCCAGCCGCACGAATGTGAGCAGGGATTCCAGTCGCCGCACCCATTCGCTGTCGAGCTGGATTTCCTCGATTTCGGGCCACTGGCGCCAGGCCTGCGCCAGCTCGGCCGCGACGCGCGCCGGCGCGTCGGAGTCGCGCAGGGTGACGATGAGGGCGTCGGGCAGGGGGTTTTCAGGCAGGGCATCCAGCGCGCGCGCCCAGGTCGGGTCGGCGCGCAGCTGGGCCATGGCCCGGTCGCGCGGCATCAGGCGGGCCTGGGCGATCCGGTCGCCGGCTTCCTCGCGCACGCGCGCCAGCAGGGCCTGCTGGGCGGCGGGCGGCGTGCCGGCCTTCAGGAACAGGGTCAGTTCCGGTGTGACAGCCAGCTGCCGCGCCAGCGGCTGGCTGGACTGCAGGACCGAGGCCCCCAGGATGGGCACGGCCAGCATCAGGGCGATGACCACGATGTTGGCCAGGGACGAGAAGGGGTGCTGGCGCAGGCGCCTGAACGCCACGCCCAGGGCATAGCCGTGATGTCGCAGCCAGCGGTTCATGCGGTCTCCTTGGCGGGGTCGAGCAGTTCCGGCACACCCGGGATGTCCTCGAACCGCCCGGCATCGATGCGCAGGGTGCGCCGTGCGTAGCGGGCCATGAGCGCGGTGTCGTGCGAGGCGATCAGGGTGGTGACGCCCACCTGGTTGAAGTCGCGGAATACGTCCATGATGCGCATGGCGCTGTCGTGGTCCAGGTTGGCGGTGGGTTCGTCGGCGATCAGGATGGCGGGCCTGCCCACGATGGCCCGGGCAATGGCCAGGCGCTGCTGCTCGCCGCCCGACAGCTCGATGGGCGACAGGTCTTCCTTGCCGCGCAGGCCCACCTTTTCCATGGCGGCGCGGGCGCGGGTGGCGGCCGTGGCGCGGTCCAGCCCCAGCACGGCCAGGGGCAGCATGACGTTGTCGAAGGCATTGCGGTCGAACAGCAGGTGGGCGTCCTGCAGGATCAGGCCGACGGTGCGCCGCAGGTAGGGCAGCATGCGTGCCGAGAGCCGGTCGATGCGATGGCCGTTGACCGTGACCGCGCCCCGGCTGGCGGGCTCCAGCCCGCCGACCAGCTTCAGCAGGGTGGATTTGCCTGCGCCCGAAGGGCCCGAGACGAAGACGAATTCACCGGGCTTGATGCAGAAATTGACGTCGGCGAGTATATTTCGCCCCCGGCCAAAAGATTTGAAGACATGCTGGAATTCGATCATGGGCACCTGGCGAGTCGATCCGGGTCCGGGCCGGCGCGCCGCGGCGCGCCTCGATCGCCACGATGGGAGCAGGGATATCCCGCATGTTTCATGCCTGCGGTGGCAGGCTACGATCTAGGCCAGACGGACCAATTCCACAAGATTGTATTCCGTGTTGTTCAACGCCACTTGCTCAAATCGGGAAAGGATGACTATGAAATTCATGAAACTCGCAGCCGTCAGTGCGGCACTGCTGTTCGCCGGCACGACCGCTCAGGCAGGTGAAACCTACAATGCCGTCAAGGCGCGCGGCTTCGTGCAGTGCGGCGTGAACGCCGGCCTGCCCGGCTTCTCCCAGGCCGACAGCAAGGGCGTCTGGAAGGGCATCGACATCGACATGTGCCGTGCCGTGGCCGCCATGGTCTTCGGCGACGCCAGCAAGTTCAAGGCCACGCCGCTCACCACCCAGCAGCGCTTCACGGCACTGCAGTCCGGCGAAGTCGACGTGCTCACCCGCAACACCACCGCCACCATGACCCGCGACACCACGCTGGGCCTGATGAGCGCCGGGGTCAACTACTACGACAGCCAGGGCGTGCTGGTGAAGAAGAGCCTGGGCGTGAAGAGCGCCACCGAGCTGGGCGGCGCCTCGGTCTGCGTGCTGCAGGGCACCACCACCGAGCTGAACCTGGCCGACTGGTTCCGCGCCCACAACCTCGAATTCAAGCCGGTGGTGATCAACACTTCCGAAGAAGGCTTCCGCACCTTCGAATCCGGCCGCTGCGACGTGGTCACCAGCGACAAGTCCCAGCTGGGCAGCCTGCGCGCATCCTCGGCCACGCCGGATGACTACATCATCCTGCCGGAAGACTTCTCCAAGGAACCCCTGGGCCCCATGGTCCGCCAGGGCGACGACGAGTGGTTCATGGTCGTGCGCTGGGCGCTGAACGCCATGATCGAGTCCGAGGAATACGGCATCACCTCCCAGAACCTGGAAGAAATGCTGAAGAGCCCGAACCCCAACATCCAGCGCATCCTGGGTGTGTCCGGCGACATGGGCAAGGGCCTGGGTCTGGACAAGAAGTGGGCCTACAACATCATCAAGCAGGTCGGCAACTACGGAGAATCGTTCGAGCGCAACATCGGCATGGGCTCCCCGCTCAAGCTGGAGCGTGGCCTGAATGCCCAGTGGACCAAGGGCGGCGTGATGTACGCCTGGCCGATCCGCTGATCCGGCCATAGGCCCTTTCGGCCGCCGGGGTCCTCCCGGCGGCCGGGTTCCGGCGGCGTCAGCCGCCTTCACCGCCCGCATCCTCTATGAATGAAACGACACATCGCGCACCCAGGGCGCCGCGCCGCCGTTGGTCCTGGAACGATCCGGCCACGCGCGCGCTGATCTACCAGGTCGTGATCCTGGGCCTGGTCGCCCTGGGCGTGTGGTACCTGACATCCAACACGCTGCACAATCTGGCCGCGCGCAATATTTCCACCGGCTTCGATTTCCTGCACGAAGAAGCCGGGTTCGCCATCGGCGAATCGATGGTGCAATATTCGCCCGCCGATACCTACGGCCATGCGGTCGTGGTCGGCCTGCTGAACACCCTGAAGGTCTCCGTGATCGGGGTGATTGCCGCCACATTGTTCGGCACGCTGCTGGGCATCAGCCGGCTGTCCAAGAACTGGCTGATCTCGCGCCTGTCCGGCCTCTACATCGAGGTCATGCGCAACATCCCGCTGCTGCTGCAGCTGTTCTTCTGGTATGCCCTCATCACCGAGATCATGCCCGGCCCCAGGCAGGCGCTGCAGCCCCTGCCGGACGTCTTCGTCTCCAACCGCGGCTTCAAGATCCCCTGGTTCAAGGGCGATGCCATGGACTGGATCTTCGGCGGGCTGGCGCTGGCGATCGTGCTGATCGTGCTGCTGGCCCACTGGGCGCGCCGCCGCCAGGACGCCACCGGCCAGATCTTCCCCCTGGGCCGTGCCGCGCTGGGCCTGCTGGTGATCGTGCCCGTGCTGGCCTTCTGGATCAGCGGCGGTTCGCTCGAAATCGACCGGCCGGAGCTCAAGGGCTTCAATTTCCAGGGCGGCCTGAACATGTCGCCCGAGTTCTCGGCGCTGCTCCTGGGGCTGGTGACCTACACCTCGGCCTTCGTGGGCGAGGTCGTGCGTTCGGGCATCCAGGCCGTCAACCAGGGCCAATGGGAAGCCGCTTCGTCGATCGGCCTGTCGCGGGCGCGCACCTTGCGGCTGGTGATCCTGCCCCAGGCGATGCGGGTCATCATCCCGCCCATGACCAGCCAGTACCTGAACCTGACCAAGAACAGTTCCCTGGCCGTGGCCATCGGCTATCCCGATATCGTGGCCGTCACCAACACCATCCTGAACCAGACCGGACAGGCCATCGAAGGCATCATGATCATCATGGCGGCCTACCTGGTGGTCAGTCTGTCGATCTCGATCTTCATGAACTGGTACAACAAGCGCATCGCGCTGGTGGAGCGATAGATGGACCGCACTCTCCCTGGCACCGATCGCCTGCCCCCGCGCGCCGACACGGGCGTGGTCGGCTGGCTGCGCAGCCGGCTGTTCTCGTCGCCGCTGAACTCGATCCTGACGATCCTGGCCCTGTGGCTGCTGATGCTGGCGATCCCGGCCCTGATCGACTACCTGTTCGTGAAGCCCGACTTCGCCGCCACGACGGCAGCACAGTGCCGTGAAACCGGCGGCTACTGCTGGGCCTTCGTGCGCGAAAAGCACCGCCTGATCCTCTTCGGCATCTACCCCTACGACGAGCAGTGGCGTCCGCTGCTGGCTTCCGTGATCCTGGTGGGCGCGATCGTCTGCAGCTGCATCCGCTGGTTCTGGAAGCCGTTCCTGGGCCTGCTGTGGGTCGTCGCCCTGGTGGCGGTCGGCGTGCTGATGTGGGGTGGCGTCCTGGGCCTGACCTACGTGGAAAACGCCAAGTGGGGCGGCCTGCCGCTGACCCTGATCCTGTCCACCTTCGGCATCGCCTTCGCCTTTCCATTCGGGCTGCTGCTGGCCCTGGGACGGCGCTCGCACATGCCGGGGGTCAAGGCCGTGTGCGTGGTCTACATCGAGCTGATCCGCGGGGTTCCCCTGGTCAGCCTGCTGTTCATGTCCTCGGTCATGCTGCCGCTGTTCCTGCCCGAAGGCTTTTCCATCGACAAGCTGCTGCGCGCCCAGATCGCCATCATCCTGTTCGCGGCGGCCTATGTGGCCGAAACCGTGCGCGGCGGCCTGCAGGCCATCCCCAAGGGCCAGTACGAAGGCGCCGATTCCCTGGGCCTGGGTTACTGGCAGCAGATGCGCAAGATCATCCTGCCGCAGGCGCTGAAGATCGTGATCCCGCCGCTGGTGGGGATCTTCATTTCCCTGTTCAAGGACACGTCCCTGGTGGTGATCATCGGCATCTTCGACCTGACCCAGGCGGCCAAGGCGGCCGTGTCCGACGCCGTCTGGCGCGGATTCAGCACGGAATCCTACTTGTTCATCTCGGTCATCTACTTCATCTTCTGCTACTCGATCTCGCGCTACAGCCTGTCGCTGGAACGCAAGCTTGATCAGGGGCAGCGTCGTTAATCTTCGTGTACAGGCGGGGCCGCTGCCCCGCCGCAGGAGCCTCCGTCCATGTCGGAACCCATCATCCGCCTGCAGAACGTCAACAAGTGGTACGGCCAGTTCCACGTCCTGAAGGACCTGAACCTGGATGTCGCGCCCAGCGAACGCATCGTGATCTGCGGCCCTTCCGGGTCGGGCAAGTCGACCATGATCCGCTGCATCAATCGCCTGGAAGAGCACCAGGAAGGCAAGATCATCGTCGACGGCACCGAGCTGACCAACGACCTGAAGCAGATCGAAGCCATCCGCCGCGATGTCGGCATGGTGTTCCAGCACTTCAACCTGTTCCCGCACATGACCGTGCTGGAGAACCTGACGCTGGGGCCGGTCTGGGTGCTCAAGCAGCCCAAGGCCGAAGCCGAGGCGACCGCCATGAAATACCTTGAACGCGTGCGCATTCCGGACCAGGCCAACAAATACCCCGGCCAGCTCTCCGGCGGCCAGCAGCAGCGCGTGGCGATCGCCCGGTCCCTGTGCATGAACCCCAAGATCATGCTGTTCGACGAGCCGACTTCCGCCCTGGACCCCGAAATGGTCAAGGAAGTGCTGGACGTCATGGTGGAGCTGGCCGAGGAAACCGGCATGACGATGCTGTGCGTGACCCACGAAATGGGCTTCGCGCGCAAGGTCGCCGACCGGGTGATCTTCATGGACCACGGCGAGATCATCGAAGAAAACGTGCCGGACGCGTTCTTCGACAATCCTCAGAACGAACGCACCAAGCTGTTCCTGAGCCAGATCCTGCATTAAGGCAGGGGGCGCCCGGCAGCACGGCCGGGCGGCGATGCGGCGCCCGCGTCCTGCGCGGGGCGCTTCGCCATCCCGCCGGTGCCTTGCACAGCAGAAACGTCTCGTCTTCTTTGGCTGCATCGGCTTACACCGCCGCCTGGCCTTCTTGCTACGCTGTCCGTGTCCGTACAACAAGGAGAACGAGATGCGTACAGCAACGCAACGGGCCGCCCTGTCGGCGGCGATCGGCAGCCTGGCGCTCCTGACGGCCTGCGCCAACATGACGCCCCAGGGCCAGAACACGGCGGTCGGTGCCGGAGCAGGCGCCGCGATCGGCGCGGGGCTGGGGGTGCTGATCGGCGACAGCAGTCAGGCGGCCCTGATCGGCGCTGGCATCGGCACCGTGGTGGGCAGCGTCGTCGGCTACAACTGGAAGACCGTCAAGCAGGACGTCGAGAAATCCGGCGCATCGGATCTGGGGATCGCCGTGATCGAAATGCCCGACGGCACCCTGAAGGTCAACATCCCCAGCAACGTATCGTTCGACACCAACAAGGCCGTGCTGAAGCCTGAACTGCTGCCGGTCCTGGACAGCGTGGCCCGGGCCCTGAGCCAGCATCCTGAACTGCGCGCCAAGGCGATCGGCTATACGGATTCCACCGGGACCGATGCGATCAACGTACCCCTGTCCCAGCGCCGGGCCGGCGCGGTGACGCAGTACCTGGCGGGGCAGGGCGTGGCTGCCGACCGGCTCATGGCCGAAGGCCGCGGCGCCGCCAATCCGGTGGGCGACAACGGCACGGCCCAGGGCCGCGCCCTGAACCGCCGGGTGGAATTGTTCCTGTACGCAGTGAAATAGGCGCGGGCCGCGTCCGGGCGGCCCGGCGGCGCCCCGGATTTCATCCGGGGCGAGCCGGCATCCCGCGCCCGGGGCCTCATGCCTTCTGGTAGATCTCCGCGCCCTGGCTGATGAATTCGGCCGACTTCGCCGCCATCCCCTGTTCCAGGGCCGCGGCTTCGTCCAGCCCGTTTTCCCGGGCATAGTCGCGCACGTCCTGCGAGATCTTCATGCTGCAGAACTTGGGTCCGCACATGGAGCAGAAGTGCGCCACCTTCATCGAATCCTTGGGCAGGGTCTCGTCATGGAAGGCGCGCGCCGTGTCGGGGTCCAGGCCCAGGTTGAACTGGTCTTCCCAGCGGAACTCGAACCGCGCCTTGGACAGCGCGTTGTCGCGGATCGCCGCGCCCGGGTGGCCCTTGGCCAGATCGGCCGCGTGGGCGGCGATCTTGTAGGTGATGATGCCGTCCTTCACGTCTTTCTTGTTGGGCAGGCCCAGGTGTTCCTTGGGGGTCACGTAGCACAGCATGGCCGTGCCGTACCAGCCGATCAGGGCCGCGCCGATGCCCGAGGTGATGTGGTCGTAGCCCGGCGCGATATCCGTGGTCAGCGGCCCCAGGGTGTAGAACGGCGCCTCGTGGCAGTGCTTGAGCTGCAGGTCCATGTTTTCGCGGATCATCTGCATGGGCACGTGGCCCGGCCCTTCGATCATCACCTGCACGTCGTGCTTCCAGGCGACCTGTGTCAGCTCGCCCAGCGTGCGCAGTTCGGCGAACTGGGCCTCGTCGTTGGCATCGTAGCCCGAACCCGGCCGCAGGCCGTCGCCCAGCGAGAAGCTGACGTCATAGGCCTTCATGATCTCGCAGATGTCCTCGAAGCGTTCGTAGAGGAAGCTTTCCTTGTGGTGCGCCAGGCACCACTTGGCCATGATCGAGCCGCCGCGCGACACGATCCCCGTCATGCGGCTGGCCGTCATGGGGACGAACGGCAGGCGCACCCCCGCATGGATGGTGAAGTAGTCCACACCCTGTTCGGCCTGCTCGATCAGCGTATCGCGGAAGATTTCCCAGTTCAGTTCCTCGGCGATGCCGCCGACCTTTTCCAGCGCCTGGTAGATCGGCACGGTGCCGATGGGCACCGGCGAGTTGCGGATGATCCATTCGCGCGTCTCGTGGATGTGCTTGCCGGTGGACAGGTCCATCACGGTGTCGCCGCCCCAGCGGATCGCCCAGGTCATCTTCTCGACTTCCTCGCTGATGTCCGAACGGATGGCGGAATTGCCGATGTTGGCGTTCACCTTGACCAGGAAGTTGCGCCCGATGGCCATGGGCTCGACTTCGGGGTGGTTGATGTTGGCCGGGATGATGGCGCGGCCCCGGGCGACTTCGTCGCGTACGAACTCGGGGGTGATCCGCTCGGGGATGGCGGCGCCGAAGGACTGGCCGGGATGCTGGCGGGTCAGGCGTTCGGCCAGGCGGTCGCCGTCGGGGCCGCTCCGGCGCAGCGATTCGATGTACTGCTCGCGGCGCAGGTTCTCGCGGATCGCGACGAATTCCATTTCGGGCGTGACGATGCCCCGGCGGGCATAGTGCATCTGCGTCACGTTCGCGCCGGCGCGGGCGCGGCGCGGGGGGCGCTTCGTGTCGAAGCGCAGCGCATCCAGCTCGGGGTCGGCCAGCCTGGCGCGGCCGTACTGGCTGGTGAGCCCGGACAGTTCTTCGGTGTCGCCGCGTTCCAGTATCCAGGGCAGGCGTGGGGCAGGCAGGCCCTTGCGGATGTCGATGGCGGCATCGGGATCGGTGTACGGGCCGCTGGTGTCGTAGACGGTCAGCGGGGGATTCGATTCGCCGCCGAACAGGGTGGGCGTGTCGTCCTGCCGGATTTCCCGGAATGGCACGCGGATGTCGGGCCGGGAGCCGGTTTCGTAGATTTTCCGGGATTGCGGCAGCGGTTCGACGGCGGCCAGGTCGACGGTGGCTCGGGCGGCCAGGAATTGCGGATTGGTGTTCAAGGTATAGCTCCAGGTTCGAAAAGGATTTCGGAAGTGGAGCCGAGTCGGGGAGGGAAAAAAGCGCGTTCCGGGGGATGGTTCCGGTATGGATTGAAACCGCGGTGGAAACAGCGCACGCTCCCAGCATCGGCATTATCCGTACTGGTACGAAGGGCCTCTCTCAACACGCCGGCCAGGCCGGCGAGTACCCCTGCGTGTGGAAGCAGTATACCGCCTGCGCAGCGTGGAGGCGGACTATCCTTTCGAAGTCAGCAGGCTGTCGATCAGGGCGCCGACGGCTCTTTCCACCATCAGGCGGTCCTTGCGGGTCAGGGACCAGAATTGCCGGGGCTCGATCGAAGGAAATGGCCAGGCGTGTTCTGCCGGCGCCCCGGCGGCGGGGGACGGCGCCATGCCGCCGGTGCCCCGGCTCAGCCAGTAGATGTCCACTCCCAGGGCCTGGGCCAGGTTCAGCAGTTTCGTCGGCGATTGGCGGGTGCTGTTCTCGTAGCTGGAGATGGCGCTTTGCGACAGGCCGCAGGCGCGTGCCAGGGCCTCCTGCGACAGGCCGCGCAGGAGCCGGGCATGCCGGAGGCGTTGTGCAAAGGTTTCCACGCGCCCATTGGACTAAAAATGATGATCACTATGGTGTTTATGAAATAATACTTTCGTGATATCAAGGGGTTCGCCGGGGGAAGTACATGCGAGACCGCCTGCTCTGGGCGTTGGCGCCGAACGACAATGCCGACCTGATGTACCTGCGGAAGGTGGGGTGCCGTGTGCGGCGCTATGCATCCATCGAGCACGCCGATCGGGATACGATCCGCGCAGACATGCTGGCGTGCGACGCAGCGCTCCTGATGGCGGATCCGGCCGCCAACTGCCGGGCGGCCTGGCTGGCGCGCGACATGGGCCTGCCCCTGGACCTGGTGGCTGTCGTGGATTCCCCGCGCCATGGCGAATTGATGGCGCTGCTGCAGGTCGGGGTGGATTGGATCATGCAGCAGGACGATCCGCCGGCCATGCTGGCTTCCGCCCTGCGGGCCCTGCGCCTGCGCCGCCTGGAATACATCGATGACGCGGCAAGCCCGGTGCATGGCATCGGCCCCTGGGTGCTGGAGGCCGAGTGCTGGATCCTGCGGCACCGCGACGGCGCCTCGCTGCGCCTGTCGGTTTCCGAGCGCGCGATCCTGACCTGCCTGTTCGAGGCCCCCGGTCATGTCGCCAGCCACGACATGCTGGACCAGGCCCTGTTCCATGCCTGGCGGCATGTCTCCGAGCGTGCTTCGCACGATCCCAGGCCGTCCGGCATCATCAGCCGCCTGCGCCGGCGGGGGCGGCAGGCCGGCATGGACCTGCCGCTCGAGCCCCTGCGCGGCTACGGCTATGTCTGGGAAATCTGAACCGGCCGCAGCTCAGCGGTAGCGCTGGACGCCCAGGTCGTCGTGGCGGATGTCGGTCGGCTTTCCGGACACGATGTCGGCGATCAGCCGGCCGCTGCCGCAGGACATGGTCCAGCCCAGCGTGCCGTGACCCGTGTTCAGGAACAGGTTGCCCAGCCGGGTCGGCCCCACGATCGGCGTGCTGTCGGGCGTCTTGGGCCGCAGTCCCGTCCAGAAATGCACGTCGCCCGGCGCGTAGCTGCCGGGGAACAGGTCGTTCAGCACCATTTCCAGGGTTCGCTGGCGGCGTGTATCCAGGGCCGTGTCGTAGCCCACGACCTCGGCCATCCCGCCCACGCGGATGCGTTCATCGAAACGGGTCAGGGCAATCTTGTAGGTTTCGTCCAGCAGGGTCGATACCGGGGCGCGTTCCGGATCGGCGATGTCCACCGTGATGGAATAGCCTTTCATGGGGTAGACGGGGATATCGACCACGTCGCGCAGCAACAGCGGCGAATACGATCCCAGGGCGACCACGTAGGCATCGGCCTGCTGCAGCCCCGAGACGCATTGCACGCCCGTGACCCGGTCGCCCGCGATCTGCAGGGCCTGGATCGTCTCGCCGTACTGGAATCGCACGCCTTCGGCTTCGGCCAGCCGGGCCAGGGCCTGGGTGAACAGGCGGCAGTCGCCGGTTTCGTCATCCGGCGTGCGCAGGCCGCCGACCAGCTTGTGGCGCACCTGGGCCAGCGCGGGCTCGTATTGGGCCAGGCGGTCGCCATCGACCAGCTCGTGGGCGATGCCGGCGTCGCTCAGGGCCTGGACGTCGCGCTGTGCGTCGTCCATCTGCTTCTGGGTGCGAAAGACCTGCAGCGTGCCTTGCCGCCGGCCTTCGAACTGGATGCCGGTATCGGCCTGCAGCGCATGCAGGCACTGGCGGCTGTAGGCCGACAGACGCAGCATGCGTTCCTTGTTGACGGCGTAGCGGGCCGGCGTGCAGTTGCGCCACATGTCCAGCATCCAGCGCAGCTGGAACAGGCTGCCGTCGGGCCGGATCGTCAGTGGCGCGTGCGGCGTGAACAGCCATTTGAGGGCCTTCAGCGGGATGCCGGGCGCGGCCCAGGGCGAGGAATAGCCGAAGGACAGCTGGCCTGCGTTGCCGAAGCTCGTTTCCTCCGCCGTGCCGTTCTCGCGGTCGATCACGGTGACTTCATGCCCTTGTCGGGCCAGGTAATAGGCGCTCGTGACGCCCACGACGCCCGCCCCTAGAACCAGAACCTTCATGATGAATTCCCAGCGAATTAATTTTTCATGATGATAGGCAATATACCCAGATAAATTTTTATGAAAAAATAAGATTTTCGTGAAAATATACGATCAATGGCTGGCACGGATCCAGGCGCGCAGGACAAAATCCTGGTGCGCCGCATCGAATCCGCGCCACCCGGCAAATCAGCGGGTTTTACGCGGGCGGCATGGCGTTCGATCGTCGGGCAGGCTGCCCGCCCGGGGCGCCGTCACCCAGGAGAATGATCATGCGCGTGCAGAAGGAATCCGTCCATGCCCTGGACAAGATCGACCGCCGCATCCTCGATCTATTGCAGCAGAACGGCCGCCTGTCGATGACCGAACTGGCCGACGAGGTGGGGCTGACCGTGACGCCCTGCATCGAGCGGGTGCGCCGCCTGGAGCGTGACGGCGTGATCATGGGCTACCACGCGCGCGTGTCGCCCGTCGCCCTGGACGCCGGCCTGCTGGTGTTCGTGGAAATCAGCATGTCCAGCAAGTCCGGCCGCACTTTCGAGGAGTTCCGCCGGGAAGTGCTGTGCGTGCCGCAGGTGCTCGAATGCCACCTGGTGTCCGGGGACTTCGACTACATGATCAAGGCGCGGATCAAGGAAATCAGCCAGTATCGCAGCCTGCTGGGCGAGATCCTGCTGCGCCTGCCGGGAGTGACGCAGACCAAGAGCTGCGTGGTGATGGAGGAAGTCAAGGAAACCCAGTTCATCCCGGCGCAGCGCTAGGACGCGGGCGGCCCGGCCTGCGGGCCGCCCGCCACGCGGTTCATTCGGGCGCGCGCTGGGCGCGGGGCCGCGCCACGATCATGTTGTCGCGGTGAATCAGTTCGGGATCGGACAGATGGCCCAGGATTTCCGCGATGCGGGCGCTGGGCTGGCGCAGGATGCGTGCCGTGTCGGCGGACGAATAGTTGATCAGGCCGCGGCCGCATTCCACCCCGTGTTCGTCGACGCAGGCGACCACGTCGCCGCGCTCGAACTCGCCCTCGACGGCGATCACGCCGATGGGCAGCAGGCTGCGGTGTCCCTGGGTCAGTGCGCGCACGGCGCCGGCGTCCAGGGTGACGCGCCCACGCAGGCGCAGGTGGTTGGCCAGCCAGCGCTGCCGGGCCGAGCGCACCGGCATGCCGGCGCGCAGTTCGGTGCCGATCGGCTCGCCCGCCGCCAGGCGCTGCAGCACGGCGGGCTCGCGGCCGGAAGCGATGATGGTGTGGCCGCCGCTGTTGGCGGCGCGCCGCGCAGCCAGCACCTTGGTCAGCATGCCGCCGGTGCCGATGGCGCTGCCCGAGCCGCCGGCCATGGCTTCCAGCGCGGGGTCGCCCGCCTGGCCCTGGTGGATGAAGCGCGCGTCCGGATGCTTGCGCGGATCCGCGCTGTACAGGCCCGACTGGTCGGTCAGGATGATCAGCACGTCGGCCTCGATCAGGTTGGTCACCAGGGCGCCCAGGGTGTCGTTGTCGCCCACGCGAATCTCGTCGGTGACGACCGTATCGTTTTCATTGACGATGGGCACCACGCCCAGGGCCAGCAGCGTGTTCAGCGTGCTGCGCGCGTTCAGGTAGCGGCGCCGGTCGGCCAGGTCTTCGTGCGTCAGCAGGATCTGGGCGGTGCGCACGCCGTGGCGGGCGAAGGCAGCCTCGTAGGCCTGGATCAGCCCCATCTGGCCCACGGCGGCGGCGGCCTGCAGCTCGGACATGAGCTTGGGCCGCCGGGGCCACCCCAGGCGCGCCATGCCTTCGGCGATGGCGCCGCTGGACACCAGCACCAGTTGACGCCCCGAGGCATGCAGGCCGGCGATCTGTTCGGCCCATTGCGCGACGGCGTCCAGATCGATGCCCCGGCCTTCGTTGGTGACCAGGGAAGAACCGACCTTGAGGACGAGGCGCTGGGCGTCCTGGGCGACGGAAGGAGAAAGATCCGGACGGGTCATGATGTGGCGGGCGGGACGGGGAACGGGGCGGCGTCCTCAGCGTGCGAAACGCGGGTCGTCCGGCTCATCGGCATCCGGCGCGTGCCCGGCCGTGTCCGCGCCGGGGGATGCGCCATCACGCGTGAAGCGGGGGTCTTCGTCGTGGGCGTGGGCGCTGCGCCGCTGCTCGTCGAGCCAGGACTGCAGCGCGCCGGTCAGGGCCTGGGTGCCGTCTCCGGTCAGGGCGGAAATGCCGAAGACAGGGCCGGTCCAGCCGAGTTCGCGGCACACGCGGTCCTGGACGGCGGCGGGATCCTCGACCATGTCCAGCTTGTTCAGCACCAGCCAGCGCGGCTTGGCGGCCAGGTCGGGGCTGTAGCGTTCGAGTTCGCGCACGATGGCCCGGGCGTCTTCCACGGCCTGGGCGCAGGCGTCGATGTCGGGGTCGGGCGAATGCACGTCCAGCAGATGCAGCAGCACGCGGGTGCGGCTGAGATGGCGCAGGAACAGATGGCCCAGGCCGGCGCCTTCCGAGGCGCCTTCGATCAGGCCGGGAATGTCGGCGATGACGAAGCTGTGCGACGGCGAAGTGCGCACCACGCCCAGGTTCGGATGCAGGGTGGTGAAGGGGTAATCGGCGATTTTCGGGCGGGCGTTGGATACGCGCGTGATCAGGGTGGACTTGCCCGCGTTGGGCATGCCGAGCAGGCCCACGTCGGCCAGCACCTTCAGTTCCAGGCGCAGGCGGCGTTGCTCGCCTTCGCGGCCGGGGGTGCACTGGCGCGGTGCGCGGTTGGTGCTGGATTTGAAGTGCAGGTTGCCCAGGCCGCCCGCGCCGCCGGCTGCCAGCGTGACCTGCATGCCGTGGCGGTCCAGGTCGAACAGCATCTCGCCGGTGTCGGCATCGTGGATCATGGTGCCCACCGGCATGCGCAGGACGATGTCGGGTGCGCCCGCGCCGTACTGGTCGGAGCCCCTGCCGTTTTCGCCATTCTTTGCCCGGTGCAGCCGGGCGTAGCGGAAGTCGATCAGGGTGTTGATGTTGCGGTCGGCCACGGCCAGGACCGATCCACCACGGCCGCCATCGCCGCCGTCGGGACCGCCCTTGGGGATGAATTTTTCCCGGCGGAAGCTGGCGACGCCATTGCCGCCCTTGCCGGCGATGACCTCGATGGTGGCTTCGTCTACAAATTTCATGGTGGATACATTCTAATGAAAAAAAGACCCTGCTGGAAAGCAGGGCCTTTTGCGGATTGCGCAGCGATCAGCTTGCCGCGTTCACCGATACGGTGCGCTTGTTCTGCGCGCCCTTGATGGAGAACTGCACGACGCCATCCACCAGGGAATACAGCGTGTGGTCCTTGCCGATGCCGACGTTGACGCCGGGGTGGAACTGGGTGCCGCGCTGACGGACGATGATGCCGCCGGCCAGGATCTGCTGGCCGCCGTAGACTTTCACGCCCAGTCGTTTCGATTCGGAATCGCGGCCGTTGCGAGTCGAGCCGCCGCCCTTTTTGTGTGCCATGATGAGCTCCTAAATACGATGACCGGATCAGGCCGCAACGGCGTCGATGCGGATCTCGGTGTAGTTCTGGCGATGGCCCTGGCGCTTCTGGTAGTGCTTGCGACGGCGCATCTTGAAGATCTTGACCTTGTCGTGACGGCCTTGTGCAAGAACGGTGGCTTTGACCGCGGCGCCTTCGACGAAGGGCGTGCCGATCTTCAGCGTTTCGCCTTCGCCGACGGAAAGAACCTGGTCGAGCGAGATTTCTTGCCCAATGTCAGCCGGTATCTGTTCGATTTTCAGTTTTTGGCCGGCGCAAACGCGATACTGCTTGCCGCCGGTTTTTATGACCGCGTACATGGGGATTTCCTGTGAGAATGCCCGGCGTGGGATGGGATCGGGGGCGGGCAAAAGCCATGCCCCGAAAGGCCCAAAAAGCCCTGGCCGGGTATGCCAAAAAAGGCCAAATCCAATACGGATAAGGCCAAGCCACACATTTTACGCAGAAATCCTTTTGTAAATCAAGTGGTTTCTGTGCGGCAGCCCGTTACGACCGGTAGTCCGCATTGATGCTGACGTATTCGTGCGAGAAATCGCAGGTATAGACCGTGTCGGCCACGTCGCCCCGGCCCAGGGCGACTCGTACCAGGATTTCGGGTTCCGCCATCACGCGCTGGCCGTCTTCCTCGCGGTAGCCGGGATCGCGGCCGCCCTGGGATGCCACGCGCACGTCGCCCAGCCACAGCGTCAGCCTGGAGACGTCCAGGTCTTCGATCCCCGCATAGCCGATGGCCGCCAGGATGCGGCCCAGGTTGGGGTCGGAAGCATAGAAGGCGGTCTTCACCAGCGGCGAATGGGCGATCGCGTAGGCGACCTTCAGGGCTTCGTCCGTCGAGGCGGCCTGTTCGACGCGGATGGTCATGAATTTTGTCGCGCCTTCGGCGTCGCGCACGATCTTCTGCGCCAGATCGCGAGCGGCGGCCGTCAGGGCTTCGGCCAGGGCGGCGAAGCGCGGGTCCTGCTCGGATTCGATGTGCGCGCCGCTGGCGCCGGTCGCGATGAGGATGAAGGAGTCGTTGGTGGATGTGTCGCCGTCCACCGTGATCCGGTTGAAGGACTGGTCGGCGATGCGCCTGGCCAGGCTGCGCAGCAGCGTGGGCGGCAGGCCGGCGTCGGTGCCCAGGAATCCCAGCATGGTGGCCATGTTGGGGCGGATCATGCCGGCGCCCTTGCTGATGCCGGTGATCGTGACCGGGGTGCCGTCCAGGTCGATCCGGGTGGAGTGGATCTTGGGCTGGGTGTCGGTGGTCATGATGCTGTGGGCGGCCTGGAACCAGTGGTCCGGGCGGGCGTCGTCCAGGGCGGCCGGCAGACCGGCGATCAGGCGGTCCACGGGCAGCGGTTCCAGGATGACGCCCGTGGAGAACGGCAGGATCTGTTCCGGTGCGACGCCCAGGTGGCCGGCCAGCGCGCTGCAGGTGTCGCGGGCGGCCTGCAGGCCGGGCTCGCCGGTACCCGCGTTGGCGTTGCCGGTGTTGATGACCAGGGCGCGGATGCCGGCGCCAGCGGCCAGGTGCGCTTCGCAGACCTGGACCGGCGCGGCGCGGAACCGGTTGCGCGTGAAGACGCCCGCCACCGACGCGCCTTCGTCCAGCAGGATGACGGTCAGGTCGCGTCGTCCCGCCTTGCGGATGCCCGCTTCGGCCGTGCCGATGCGAATGCCGGAGACCGGGTGGATGGCGTCTTGCGCCGGGATGATCAGGTTGATGGCCATGGCGGGCGGATCCGTAGCAAAAAAACAGCCCCCATTCTATGCCGAATGGGGGCGTGAAGGAGGGCGCGGACCGGGTGTCAGGTTGCCGGCAGGCGCGCGTAGGCGGATTGCTTCAGGTCGCCCAGCAGGTCGAACAGCGCGGTGCGTGCGGACGGGGCCATGCCGCCCAGCAGGGACTGGATCCATGAGGCGTGCGCGCGCTGCATGCGGCGGTGGTAGCGGCGGCCTTTCAGGGTGAGGCGGATCAGCGAGCTGCGGCGGTCGGCGTCGTCTTTCAGGCGCTCGACCAGGCCGTCTTTTTCCAGCTGGTCGGTGATGCCGGTGATGTTGCCGTTGGTGACCATCATCAGGCGCGACAGTTCGCTCATTTTCAGGCCCTTGGGGGCGTGGGTGAGCTGGGACATCAGGTCGAAGCGCGGCAGCGTGGTCTGGAATTCGGCGCGCAGACGGCTGCGCAATTCGTTTTCGATCAGCGTGCAGCAGCTGAGCATGCGCAGCCACAGGCGCAGATCCTGGGGTTCCTGGCCGGTGACCTGGGTTTCGAGATCCGGCACCGGAGGGGTGACGGAAGGGTGCTGGGTAGCGGCGTATTGGGTGTAGTCGGTCATGACGCGCCTCCTGGCGGACTTGATCAGAGCGTACCCAGTGTAGGAAACCGGTGCAGGCCTGTCCTTGTCCTGCGTCAAGAAACTTGAAGTCCGGATTATTGAGGCCGTGGGGGACTTTGGGCCGGGGCCGCGCGGAACCCGGCCGGGCCCCGCGCGGCGCGCACGCGCTACAGGCGGGCGAAGACCCGGTCGGCCGCGTCCAGCGTGGCCTGGATGACGGCGTCGTCGTGGGTGGCCGAGACGAAACCGGCCTCGAAGGCGGATGGCGCGAAATGCACGCCTTCGGACAGCATGCCGTGGAAGAAGCGCTTGAAGGCTTCGGTATCGCTGGCGGAGACCTCGGCCAGGGTGGTCGGCACGGTGTCGCGGAAATACAGGCCGAACAGGCCGCCCTGCCAATCCCCGCTGAAGGCCACGCCATGGCGCCGCGCGCGTTCGACCAGCCCCTGGATGAGCAGGCCGGTCTGCCGGTGCAGCGAATCATAGAAGCCCGGCTCGGCCAGCCGCCGCAGCGTGACGCGCCCCGCGGCGACGGCCACCGGGTTGCCCGACAGCGTGCCCGCCTGGTAGACCGCGCCCAGCGGCGCGATGCCGGCCATGATGTCGGCGCGGCCGCCGAATGCGCCCACCGGCATGCCCCCGCCGATGATCTTGGCCAGCGTCGTCATGTCGGGCGTGACGCCGCACAGGCCCTGCATGCCCTGCGGGCCGACGCGCAACCCGGTCATGACCTCGTCGAAGATCAGGATGGCACCGTGGCGGGAGCACAGGGCGCGCAGGCCTTCGAGGAAGCCGGGCGCCGGGCGCACCATGTTCATGTTGCCCGCGATCGGCTCGACGATGATGCAGGCGATGTCCTCGGGGTAGCGGGCGAAGGCGGCCTCGACGGCGGGCAGGTCGTTGTAGTCCAGCACCAGGGTGTGCTGGACGAATTCGGGCGGCACCCCGGCCGAAGTGGGGTTGCCGAAGGTGAGCATGCCCGAACCGGCCTTGACCAGCAGGCTGTCGGCGTGGCCGTGATAGCAGCCTTCGAACTTGATGATCCTGGAGCGGCCGGTATGGCCGCGCGCCAGCCGGATCGCCGACATGGTGGCCTCGGTGCCGGAACTGACCAGGCGCACCTGCTCGATCGAGGGGATGCGCTCGATGATGGCTTCGGCCAGATCGATCTCGGCCTCGGTCGGCGCGCCGAAGGACAGGCCGTCCGTGGCGGCGGCCTGCACGGCGGCGACGACTTCGGGGTCGGCGTGCCCCAGGATGGCGGGCCCCCAGGAACCGATGTAGTCGATGTAGCGGGTGCCTTCGGCATCCCACAGATAGGGGCCCTGCGCGCGCTGGATGAAGGGCGGCGTGCCACCCACGGAGCGGAAGGCGCGCACGGGCGAGTTGACGCCGCCCGGGATGGCGCGGCAGGCGCGTTCGAAGAGTTCGGTGTTGCGGGACATGACGGAATTCCGGTTGCTGCGGGGTTCAGGAAAGCCCGGTGCAGGTGCATCCGGGCGGGAAGCGTGGCCCCCGCGCCGTGCCTTCGGCTGTCGTGCCTGGGGCGGCCCGGCGGCGAAAAGGGCTCATGGCGGCGCTGCGTCGAACAGGGCGGTGCAGCGCTGCGCGGCGGCGCGGATGTCATCGGCCTCGAACAGGGCGCTGATGACGGCGATGCTGTCGGCGCCCGCCCGGATCACGGGGGCGGCGTTGCCGGGGGTGATGCCGCCGATGGCGACCACTGCCGCGCGCGGATGCCGGATTTCCCCGGCCGGACCATCGGCGGCCCGGCCTTCGGCCAGACGCCGGCCATCGCGGACATGGTCCAGCGTGGCGCGCACGGCATCGGGCTTGACGCTGGAAGGATACATGGCGCCGAAGGCGATGTAGTCGGCGCCTTCGCGCAGCCGGCGGGCGGCCAGTTCGGGCCGGTCGTAGCAGGAACAGCCGATCAGCTTGCCGGCGCCCAGCGCCAGTCGCGCCTGGGCGATGGAGCCGTCTTCCAGGCCCAGGTGGGCGCCGTCGGCGTCCAGGTCGGCCGCCAGGCGCCAGTCGTCGTTGATGATCAGGGCCAGGCCCAGCCGCAGGCACAGGTCGCGGACCGCCTGCGCCTGGACGCGCAGGCCGGCCGGGGCGCCGTGCTTGCGGCGCCACTGCAGGGCGGTCATGCCGCCCGCGTGAGCCAGCTCGATGGCCGCCAGCAGGCGATCGGTATCGGCCCAGTCCGGCGTGACGCCATACAGGCCGCGTGGGAAGCGGGGTGTGTCCGGCGTGCTCATGGCTGGGCGTGCAGCAGGATGCGCTGCCCCATGCCGGGGTGGAAGTGCCGTTCCAGCAGGGCGGAAGAGGCCGCCACAGCCTGGGGGATGGCCTGGTCCGGGTCGAGGCCACGCGCCAGCAGGCAGCACAGCACCGTGGCCAGCAGGCTTTCGGCGTCGCCCGTGCGCACGCGCGGAGCCGGCCAGGGCCAGCGGCGACCGGCCTGGTCGCGCGCATGCAGCACCAGGCCGTTCAGGCCCGTGCCGAGCGCCGCGTTGCAGCACAGGACGAGCGGCGCGCCGAATTCATGCAGGGCGCCGATCGGGTCGTCGGCCCGGGCGGAGGACAGCAGGCCCTGGCTCGCCCATTGCTCGGGCAGGCCGGCATCCACGACGACCAGGTGCGCCTGCGGCACCAGCAGTTCGAGCAGCGCGCCGATGGTTTCCTCGGGGTCCAGGTCTTCCAGGTCGGGTACGGGCGGGGGCGCGCACAGCTGCAGCACCAGGGGCAGGGAGCTGTAGTCGGCCGCGATCTGCGCCAGTGTCGAGATGGTTTCGGGGTCGTACTGCGGACCGATCTTCAGGGCGCCGATGGCCATGTCTTCCAGCAGGCAGCGGGCCTGGTCGTCGATCAGTTCCGGGGACAGCCGCTGGATGGTCTCGGTGCCGGCGGTGTCCTGGACATGGATGGCGGTGGCCACGGATCCCGCGTGCGCGCCCAGGCCCGCGCAAATGACCGCGTCGATCGGCAGGTGACTGGCCCCGCTGGGGTCGAACGGGCCGAAAATCAGGGGCAGGGGAACGGCAGGTGACTGGGGCGCGGGCATGATGGCGGAAAGGAAAGCCGGTCGCCATGGCCGGCGGTTTGTGTACTATAAGCATCCATTCTAATGGATGAGGCAGGACACAGGTCAGTCCCTGCGGATTGACCTGTGTCCTGCCTCAGCCGAGTGCCTTGCAAGGCACGAGGTGGAAATATTAGGGAATTTCATTGTCATGCGAACCTGGATGTGCCTGATCTGCGGCTGGATCTATGACGAGGCGACCGGCTTCCCGGAAGACGGCATCGCGCCCGGCACGCGCTGGGAAGATGTGCCGCCGAACTGGGTCTGCCCCGAATGCGGCGCCCGGAAGGAAGACTTCGAGCTGGTCGAGATCTGAACCCCGCCGGATCGTTCGTGATTCGGCCCGTTTCTGATACTCTAGCGTCATGGGCCACTGGGCCGGACTACAGGAGATTGCCATGACGAAAGTGCCGCATGCCGACGACACCGGTTCGCGCATCGACTTGTCCCGGCAGTTCCTGCTGGCCATGCCGGGAATGGTGTCGGGTGAACTGGCCAATACCGTGATCTATGTCTGCGAGCACACCGAGCACGGCGCGCTGGGGCTGGTGATCAACAGGCCCACCGATCTCACGATCGGCGACCTGCTGCAGCGCATCGACCTGCCCTTGTCGCTGGAAATCGGTCCGGTGCGCGAATCGCCGGTTTTCTTCGGCGGTCCGGTGCAGACCGACCGCGGCTTCGTGCTGCACGTGCCGCGCGGCAAGTACAGCTCCAGCATCGAGCTCGGAGACGACGTGGCGCTGACCACGTCCCGCGATGTGCTGCAGGACGTCGCGGCCGGCCATGGCCCGGCGCGGCTGCTGGTGACGCTGGGCTATGCCGGCTGGGGTGCCGGGCAGCTGGAAGACGAACTCGCCCGCAATGCGTGGCTGAACGTCCTGTCGTCCAACGACATCCTGTTCGATACGCCCGCCGAGGACCGCTACGACGCCGCCCTGGCCCAGCTGGGCATCCGCGCCTCGATGCTGGCCAGCGACGCGGGCCATGCCTGAAACCGAGCAGACGCTGCTGGCCTTCGATTTCGGCCTGAAGAAGATCGGCGTGGCGCTGGGCAACACCCTGACGAACCAGGCGCGTCCGCTGTGCATCCTGACGCCGGCCACGCGCGAACAGCGCTTCGCCCAGGTCGGCGCCCTGCTGGCCGAATGGCAACCCGACCGGGTGATCGTGGGCCTGCCGCTGACCTCCGACGGGGGCGAGCAGCCGGCCTCGGGGCATAGCCGCCGGTTCGCGCACCAGCTCGAGGGCCGTTTCCGCGTACGCGTCGTGCTGGTGGACGAACGCGGTTCCAGCCTCGAGGCCCAGCGCATCCTGGGCACCCACGCCCCCGATGATGCGGTGGCCGCCGCCGTGATCCTGCAGCGCTATCTCGACGACCCCGCTGGCGCGGTCGTGGCCGCCCCGGGCTGAACCCGGGGGCACCGGCCACCTGCCCGCCGGCCGGGTATGATGGGCGCCATTGCCCATGCCGCGCGGAGGATGTCGGTGGCGCTGTTTCTCTTCCTGTTTCGTTCCGTCTTCGTGTCGGCCTGGATCCTGCTGGGTCTCGCGATCGAGCTGCTCGTGTTTCCGCTCCTGAGCCGTGCGGGCAGGCGCCGGGTCGTGGGCGGATGGTCGCGCGGGCTGCTGCGGCTGTGCGGGGTCCGCGTGCGCTGCATGGGCGAGCCGGTGAAGCGGGGGGCCGTCCTGTGGGTGGCCAATCATGTGTCCTGGGTCGACATCTTCGTGCTCAACAGCGTGCGCACGACCTCCTTCGTGGCCAAGAGCGATATCCGCCGCTGGCCGGTGATCGGGCTGCTGGTGGCCTGGGCCGGCACGCTGTTCATCGACCGGCACCACCGGCACGCGGTGCGTGATGCCGGCCGCCAGATGCGCGGCTGCTTCGACCAGGGCGATGCGGTGGGGCTGTTTCCCGAAGGCACCACCACGGACGGCTCGGACGTGCGGCCTTTCCATGCGGGGTTGTTCGATGCCGCGGTGCGGGCGGGCGTACGGACCCAGCCGGTGGCCCTGCGGTTCCTGAAACGCGGCCGGCCGGCGCCTGAGCTGGCTTTCGTCGGCGAGCAGACCCTGGTGGCGAACCTGTGGTTCCTGCTCGGTGCCCGGGGCGTGTCGGTGGAATGCATCTATCTGCCCCCGATCCCGGTGGCGGCCGTCCAGGCGCGGGGCGAACTGGCGCAGCGCGCGCATGCCGCCATCCGGGCGGCCGTGCGCGGCGAATGATTCCGGGCCGGTCCCGGATGAGCCAGGGCCGTGTCGTCCCCAGGGTTCAACGGCAGGCGGAGCAGTCCTGCTGGATGATGCGGCGGTCGCGCAGCCGCAGCGCAGTCAGCGACCGGCCCCAGACGCAGCCGGTGTCCAGGCAGATGACGTCCGGCCGGATGTGCAGCCCCAGGGCGGACCAGTGGCCGAAGACCACCGGCTCGGCCGGATCGCGCCGCCCGGGCAGCTCGAACCAGGGCACCAGGCCCGGCGTGGCGTAGGGTTCGCCTTTGTGGTGGAAGTCCATGCGGCCGTCTTCGGCATGGCAGACCCGCATGCGGGTCATGGCGTTGACGATCACCCGCATGCGGTCGCGTCCCTGCAGGGCGTCGTCCCATTGCAGGGGTTCTTCGCCGTACAGGTCGTGCAGGGCGGAGTGCCAGTCGGGGCGGCGCAGGGCGGTCTCGATTTCGCCCGCCAGGGCCTGGGCCAGGTCCAGTGTCCAGGCGGGCAGGATGCCGGCATGCACCATGACATGGCCACGGTCGCGCACCATCATCGGCCGGTGACGCAGCCAGTCGATCAGCTCGGCGGCGTCGGGCGCGGCAAGGATGTCCTGGAATGTGTCCGATTTGCCGGGCGGGCGCACCCCGGCCACCACCGCCAGCAGGTGCAGGTCGTGGTTGCCCAGGATGGCGCGGGCGCGGGAGCCCAGGGACCGGATCAGGCGCAGTGCGCCCAGGGAATCGGGGCCACGGTTGACCAGGTCGCCGGCGAACCACAGCTCGGTATCGGGGCGGGAGAGCTCGGGATGGGCCAGCAGTGCACGCAGGGCGCCGGCGCAGCCCTGGACGTCGCCGATGACCCAGACATCGTTCGATGGCGCATCCATCCGTGTTTCCGGAAGGGTCATGCGGGACTCCGCTGGAGCCGGCGCTGGCGCAGCCACAGGGACAGCGGATGACGGTGCTCCATGCCCACCAGGGCCAGCAGGGCAGCCGCCTGGCCGACCAGGCTGGGCACCAGGGCGGTGGCCCAGGGCGGCCAGTCGCCCAGCATGCCGGCATTCAGGGCCAGCTGGTTGAGCATGAAGAAGCCCACCCCCAGGATGATGCCGGCGAAGACCTTCAGGCCGACCCCGCCTCGGCGCGTCTGCATGAAGCCGATCGGCGCGGCGATGGTGACCATCACCAGCAGGGTGAAGGGATAGGCGATCTTGCGCCACAGGGCGACTTCCTGGCGGTCGGCTTCCAGCTGGTTGTTCTTCAGGTAGCGTATGTAGTCCAGCAGGTCCGAGATCGCCATGCGCTCGGGCGTCAGGATGCGGGCGATCAGGCGTTCGGGCGTGAGTGAGGTGGGGACGCTGCGCTGGTCCAGGTGGACGAGTTCGCTGATGGGCGCATCGGGGATGCGGGCATCGGCCAGGGCGTTGGCGGATTGTGGATGGATGCGGGTTTCGGTCAGGTCGCGCAGCACCAGGCGGCCCTGTTCGAACTGGCCGTTGGCGGCCTGGACGACGTCGCGCAGCGTGGCGTCGGGCGCGAATTCGTAGAGAACCACGTCGTCGACGCGGCCCTGGCCGGTGAGCTGGCCGATGTTGATGATGCGGGTGCCGCCCTGCTCGTCGGCTTCCTTGAACCAGTAGCCGCTGGACAGGCGGCCGCCGTCGGTTCGGCCCAGCAGCGCCAGGCGGGATTCGCTGCCGCGCAGTTCGGCTGCGGGCGTGATGAATTCCGACAGGATGAAGGCGCCCAGCACCAGGGGGATCGTGATCAGCCACAGGGCGCCCAGCAGGCGCATGCCGCTGACGCCCGAAGCCCGCAGGATGGTGAGTTCATTGCGTTGTGCCAGGCCGGCGAGCGCCAGCACCGCGCCGATCAGCAGGCCGATGGGCAGCAGTTCGTACAGGTGGTTGGGCAGGTCCAGTGCCTGCAGGTAGAACAGGTTCAGCAGGGTCAGGCGCTGGCCGACCTTGTCCAGGCCTTCGATGAGCGCGAAGAACATGAAAAGGCCCACCAGGGCCACCAGGACGACGGCGGTAGAGCGGTAGATTTCGCGGGCGATGTAGCGTCGTGCCGTGCGCATGAGGGGCAATGCGGGGAAAACCTCAATAGTACCTCGAACGGCGGCGAAGGCCGGCGGCGCGGGCCGGTGGCCCCGCGCGCGCCGGCTAGGGCACCGCGACCTGGCTCATGCGGGCGCGCACCGTGGCTGCGTGGGATTGCAGGTAGGTGGTGACGCCATGGCGGTCGTAGTAGGCCGGATTGGGCAGCATGGCCGCCAGGCGCGCGGCCTGGCTGGACGACAGGCGTGCCGCGTCCGTGCGGAAGTAGTGGCGGGCCGCGGCCTGGGCGCCGAAAGTGGCGGTGCCCCATTGGGCCACGTTCAGGTAGAGCTCCAGGATGCGGCGCTTGCTCATGACCGCCTCGATCATGTAGGTGAGGATCAGCTCCTGGCCTTTGCGCAGATAGTTGCGTGAATTCGACAGGAACAGGTTCTTGGCGAGCTGCTGGGTGATCGTGGAACCGCCGCGCCGCCGCGAGCGCCCCAGGTCGGCCTGCCGCTGGTTGTAGCTCCAGGCCTTGCGGATGGCGTCCCATTCGACCCCGTCGTGGTCGACGAAGCCACTGTCCTCGGAGGCGATGACGGCGCGCTTCAGGTGGGTGCTGATGCGTTCGTAGGGCACCCATTCGTACGCCAGCCTGGCATCGGGGTCTTCGGCGCGCAGGGCATTGAGCGTGTCCTGCATGATGGGTGTGTTGGACGGGTCGCGGAAATTGAACCAGACCACCATGCCCAGCAGGCCGATCTGATACAGGAAGGCGGCGCACAGCGCCACCAGCAGGGCGGTCGTGATCAGCCTGCGGCCCGGCACGCTCATGATGCCCCCTTGGCGCTGCGCGCCGTCCCCCCGGGGGGGAGCATGAGCGTTTGGGATCGGCCCGGCACGCTCATGGCTTCCCCATATCCAGGCCGCCGCGGGTGAAGTGCCAGGTCCGGGTGATGGCCAGGATGTCGGTGTGACGCGCCAGTTCCGGGGGCAGCGGGTCGAAGGGCGCGGCGAGTTCGACGATGCGGCGGGCGGCGCTGTTCAGCACGGCCTTGTCCGAGGGCCGGTCGAACTGGATGTGGTCCAGGCTGCCGTCGCGCCGGATGTAGACGGTCAGCTGCAGGTCGCCGTAGATGCGGCCGCGCGCCTCGGGCGGGTAGTGCTGCGTGCCGATCAGCTCGATGCGCTGGCGCCAGGCCTCTACGTACTGGGCGTCGTCGGATGCCCGGGCGGAAGGCGCCGTGAAGGTTTGCCGGGGCAGGGCGTTGTAGCGTTCGATGCGTTCCTTCAGGGCCGCGATGCGGGCGCTGAGCACCAGGCTGTCCTGCTGGCGGTCGTCATCGCCGGGGTCGGCGCTGCGGCCCAGCAGTTCCTGAGACGGCCGGGCCGCCCGGACTGTGTCCAGGGATTCCAGCTGGGCCAGCAGGCGGCGCTGTTCGGCTTCGAGTTCGGCCTGCCGCCGCCGCAGCGCGGCCAGCACGGTTTCTTCGGCGCTGCCTTCGGTGGTGCGGGGCAGGGGAGACGAGGCCATGCCGCGCACCTGGTCGCCGCCGCCGTCCAGGTTCTGCTGGGCCAGCGCCTGGGGATTCAGGGGCGCCTGTTCGCTGCGGCTGTTGACCAGGGTGACTTCGAGCGTGGATGTCCGGGTTGCCGGCTGCGGGGGCAGGAAGCGCCAGGCCAGCAGCGCCGCATGCGCCGCCAGGGACAGCAGCAGGGCCACCGCCATGCGGCTCCGGCCTTCGGGCCGAGGCTCCAGCAGTTGCAGCGGCAGCGTGTCCATGCACTCTCCTCAGCCTGTTTCCCGCAGGCGGAAATCGACTTCCAGGCCGATCTCGTCGTAGCCCAGGATGTCCAGCCGCACCTCGGCGCCGCGCTCGAGTTCGGGCAGGCCGTTGATGCGGGTGACGAAGGGGGCGCAGGCCAGCCTGACCAGGTTTTCCCGCAGCACGTGGGCGCTGACTTCCTTCAGGCCCTGCTGTTGCAGCCAGCGGATGCACCAGTAGCGTTCCATGGCGGACTGGAATTCGCCCCACAACGTGTATTGTGAATCGAAGGCGCCGATCAATGCGTACAAGTCCGCGTCCTTGGGCTTGAAGGGCGCTGCCAGGCGGGCGGAGACGCCGTGTTCGGCGGCGGCCAGGATCTGGCCCTGGTTGATCAGGTCGACGTAGCGGCGCAGGGGCGAGGTCGACCAGATGTACTGCGGCACGGCGATGGATTCATGCGGCAGCGCCTGCGTGGACATGCGGGTGCGGCCCATCTGCTGGGACCGGTAGATGCCGGGCACGCCGTGGCGGGCCAGCAGCGCGCCCCATTGCGTGTTGGCCAGGATCATGTATTCGGCCACCAGCCGGTCCAGCGGGGCGTTGCGCTGGCGGGGCACCAGGCGGACGATCGAGTCCGGGTCGTCGGGCGGGCCGTCGATCTCGAAGCCGTATTCGATGCGGTCGTTGTTTTCCGGCTTGCCGCGCGCGCGGTCGCGCACGGCGCACAGCGCCTGGGCGAACTGCCACAGGGGGCGCATCCAGTGGCCATACTGCAAGGGCGCGGCCGGATCGGCCAGGATGGCTTCGGTGACTTCGCCGATCTGTCCGTGCCGCAGATTGGCCGTCACGCGGATGCGTTCCAGGCGGGTCTCGGTGTCCAGGATCTCGCCGTCGGCGAGGCGTCCGGTGACGTACAGGGACAGGGCCGGGCGCCACTGGCCCTCATCCAGGGAAAATGCGGCGATCAGGCCGGGCGCCAGCATGGGGATCTTGTCGCCCGGCATGTAGACGGTGGACATGCGCGCGCGAGCGAGTTCGTCCAGGGTGCTGCCGCGCGTCACGGCCAGGGCGGGCGCGGCGATGTGGATGCCGACGCGGATCGTATCGGGCGTGGGGGTCGAGACCGACAGGGCGTCGTCGATCTCGATGGTGCTGACGTCGTCCAGCGAGTAGGCCTCGATCTCGGCCTGCGGCAGGTCTGCCCCCCAGTCCTGGATGTCCACCGGCGGCCAGTCCGTGCCGCGGGGGAAATGGGTCGCCAGGAAACGCTCGCGCATCATGGCCAGGGGATGCGGCCAGACGCCCAGCGACAGCAGCAGCCGTTCGGGACTGGTGCCCGACTGCTGCACGGCGGCATCGAAGGCCTTCCATTCCAGGGTGTTCTTGTCGGGCCTGTCCAGGAAGGTGGCGGCAACGGGGCGCAGGGCCTCGGGCAGCGTGCCCGCCAGCATGGCCTCGGTCCATTCGCCCTGCAGCTCGGCCTGGCGGCGTTTCTTTTCGATGGCGGCCAGGGCGGCCTTCAGGATGTCGGGCGGGGCGGGGCGGAAGGCACCCTTGCCGCGCCGGTGGAAGTAGGCCGGCGCTGCCGACAGGGCCAGGATGGTGGCGGTCTTTTCCACTGCGTCGGGCGCGTGGCCGAAGTAGTCTTCGGCCAGGGCGGCGGCCTCGAATTCCTGTTGCGGCGCGCATTCCCACAGGAATCCCGCATCTAGCGTGGCCGCCAGGGCCTCGGCCGCGGGCAGAAGATTCTCGGGGGCAGGCTGCTCGAAGGTGAACAGCACGGCGTTGCGCTTGATCTTGCTGCGCTTGCCGCTGGCCGATTCGACCTGCAGCGAGGTGTCGGCTTCGGAAAAAATGGTTTCGGCCTTGAGCTTGCCGGCGTCTTCGTAGAGAACGTGCATACAGGAAATGGGGCAGCGGGTTCAGTGAGGGGACCGGGGGCGTCGGCGCGCCAGCCGGTCGAGCAGGGTCTGGTGGATGCCGCCGAAGCTGCCGTTGCTCATGACGAGCACCTGGTCGCCGGGCTGCGCGGCGTCGCAGACGGCGTCGGCCAGCGCGTCCAGGTCATCGCCTGCCCACAGGCGTTCGCCCAGGGAAGCCAGCACCTGGCCGGGGTTCCAGCCCAGGGCGTGCCGGCCCCGGGTGGCGCCGTAGCAGAATACCCGGTCGGCGCCGGCCAGCGCTTCCGGCAGCCGGGCGGCCATCGTGCCCAGCTTCATGGTGTTGGATCGCGGCTCGATCACCGCCAGGATCCGGGTCTGCGGGCCGACGCGTCGGCGCAGGCCGTCCAGGGTGGTGGCGATGGCGCTGGGATGGTGGGCGAAATCGTCGTAGACGGCCACCCCATCCTGCGTGCCGCGCAGTTCCAGGCGGCGGCGCACTCCCTGGAAGCGGTTCAGGGCCGCAATGCCATCTGCCGGCGCGATGCCTGCGTGCCCGGCGGCCGCCAGGGCGGCCAGGGCGTTGGCCTGGTTGTGGGCTCCGGCGAGCGACCAGTCCAGTATCCCGACCGGCTGGCCGCGCAGCAGGATGCGGCAGCGCCGGCCGTCGTCCGTTTCGGGTTCCGCTCGCCAGTCGCCGCCGGGACCGAAGGTTTCGACCGGCGTCCAGCAGCCGCGCGCCAGGACACGGTCCAGGGCGTCGCTGGCCGCCGGCCGGACAAGATGGCCCGCCGCCGGGACGGTGCGCACCAGGTGGTGGAACTGGGTTTCGATCGCGGCCAGGTCGGGGAAGATGTCGGCGTGGTCGTATTCGAGGTTGTTCAGGATGGCGGTGCGGGGCCGGTAGTGGACGAATTTCGAGCGCTTGTCGAAGAAAGCCGTGTCGTATTCGTCGGCCTCGATCACGAAATGGCGGCGTGCCGGGTCGTAGCGGGCCGACACGCCCAGGTCCGGCGCCACGCCACCGATCAGGAAGTTGGCCGGCTTGCCGGACTGCTCGAAGATCCAGGCCAGCATGGCGCTGGTCGTGGTCTTGCCGTGGGTGCCCGCCACGGCCAGGACATGCTGTCCGCCCAGGACATGGTCGGACAGCCACTGCGGGCCGGACGTATAGGGCAGCCCGAGATCCAGGATGGCTTCCATCAGCGGGTTGCCCCGACTGACGACGTTGCCGACCACGTACAGGTCCGCGCCCAGGCCGGTCTGGCTGGCGTCGAAGCCTTCGATCAGGTCGATGCCTTGTTCGCGCAGCTGCGTGCTCATGGGCGGGTAGACGCCCGCGTCGCAGCCGGTGACCTTGTGGCCCGCCGCGCGGGCGATCAGGGCGAGACCGCCCATGAACGTGCCGCAGATTCCCAATATATGTACGTGCATCGCATCCTCCGGCCTGTATTGTAAGGAACCTCTGGACGCGCCGTCGCGCCGTGCGCATCCGCCGATGTCCGGAGACTGGCTCCCCGGGTCCGATGCTATGATGGCCGATGGGTAAGGTCAGCTGGATGGACGGCGTTTCACATGGATAGGCGGAATTTCTTGCGCACGGCTTCCCTGGCGGCGCTGGGGCTTGCGGCTGCGGCGCGCGGCGCGAGGGCCTCGATCCTGCCGGCCAATCCGGTGTTCGGCCGCACGTTCACCGACCTGCAGGGCCGCGACCAGGCCCTGTCGGCCTATGTGGGGCGGCCGGTGCTGATGAATTTCTGGGCCAGCTGGTGCGCGCCCTGCGTGCGCGAGATGCCCCTGCTCGAAACCCTGCACCAGCGCTATCCCGATCTGGCCCTGCTCGGGCTGGCGATCGACACCCAGGCCAACGTCGAGCGGTTCCTCCAGAAAGTCCAGGTGTCCTACACCCTGCTGCTGACCGGCACCCAGGGGATTCCGCTGATGCGCGAACTGGGCAACAAGGGCGGCGGCCTGCCGTTCACCCTGCTGTTCGACCGCAGCGGACGTGTGGCCGATTCGATCATGGGTGAACTCGATCCGGACGATATCGAGCGGCGCCTGGGGCAGATACTTTAAGTTTCAAAAATAGCCCCGCCGGCTCTTTCCGAGCCCATTTTTATGGACAAATCGGCGGTTTTAGCGTAAAAAGGCGCTTTGAAGGGTACCCCCTCATACCCAGGATCAGGCGGCTTCGGGCAGCACCGAGAGCTGCCCGCTGGCAGCAGCATCACATGTGGCCGTCGTGGATTCTCCCCGCAGCGTCGGGGCCGGACCGACGGCGCATTTGTTTCTGCCGTCCGGATCCGATCATCGAACGGCCCCTCACGATTGGGCCAGCACACAGGAATTTATCGTCATGGATCTCCGAAAACTGAAAACGCTGATCGACCTGGTGGCCGATTCGGGCATCGCCGAACTGGAAATCACCGAGGGTGAAGGCAAGGTCCGCATCGTGAAGTTTTCCCAGGTTGCCGCGCCCGCCCCGGTCGCCGCTGCCGCTGCCCCCGCCCAGGTCGTGGCTGCGCCCGCCGCCGCGCCCGCTGCCGCTGCCGCCCCGGCGCCCGCCGTTCCGCAGGGTCACCAGGTCAAGGCGCCGATGGTCGGCACCTTCTACCGCGCGCCCAACCCGAACGCCCCCGCCTTCGTCGAAGTCGGCCAGGCCGTCAAGGAAGGCGATCCCCTGTGCATCATCGAGGCGATGAAGCTGCTGAACGAGATCGAGGCCGACAAGTCCGGCGTGATCAAGGAAATCCTCGTCGAAAACGGCGAACCGGTCGAATACGGCCAGCCTCTGTTCATCATCGCCTGAACGCCATGTTCGAAAAAATCCTGATCGCCAATCGCGGCGAAATCGCCCTTCGGATCCTGCGTGCCTGCCGCGAACTGGGCGTCAAGACCGTGGTCGTGCATTCCGAGGCCGACCGCGAGGCCAAGTACGTGCGCCTGGCCGATGAATCCGTCTGCATCGGGCCCGCCACGCCGCGCGACAGCTATCTGAACATGCCCGCGCTGATCTCGGCCGCCGAAGTCACCGACGCCGAGGCCATCCACCCCGGCTACGGCTTCCTGTCGGAAAACGCCGATTTCGCGGAACGGGTGGAAAAGAGCGGTTTCGTCTTCATCGGACCGCGTCCCGAAAGCATACGCACCATGGGCGACAAGGTCAGCGCCAAGCAGGCGATGATCGCCGCGGGTGTGCCGGTCGTGCCGGGCTCGGGCGGCGCGCTGCCCGACGACCCCAAGGAAATCATGCGCATCGCCGCCGACGTCGGCTATCCGGTCATCATCAAGGCCGCGGGCGGTGGCGGCGGGCGCGGCATGCGGGTGGTCTATACCGAGGCCGCCCTGCTCAACGCGGTGGCCATGACGCGCACCGAAGCCGGTGCCGCCTTCAACAACCCCGAGGTCTATCTCGAGAAGTTCCTGGAAAACCCCCGGCACATCGAGATCCAGGTGCTGGCCGACGGCGAGGGCAAGGCTGTCTGGCTGGGCGAGCGCGACTGCTCCATGCAGCGCCGCCACCAGAAGATCATCGAAGAAGCGCCCGCGCCCGGCATCGACCGCGCGCTGGTCGAGCGCATCGGCGAGCGCTGCGCCGAAGCCTGCCGCCAGATGCGCTATCGCGGCGCCGGCACCTTCGAATTCCTGTACGAAAACGGGGAATTCTTCTTCATCGAGATGAACACCCGTATCCAGGTCGAGCACACGATCACCGAAATGATCACCGGCATCGACCTGGTCCAGCAGCAGCTGCGCATCGCAGCCGGCGAGAAATTCACCCTGCGCCAGCGCGACATCCATCTGCACGGCCATGCGATCGAATGCCGGATCAATGCCGAGGACCCCTACAAGTTCACGCCCAGCCCGGGCAAGATCACCAACTGGCACACGCCGGGCGGCCCGGGCGTGCGCATGGACTCGCACGTGTTCACCGGCTACACCGTGCCGCCTTTCTATGACTCGATGATCGCCAAGCTCATCGCTTACGGCGACGACCGCCACCAGGCGATCATGCGCATGGACATCGCCCTGTCCGAAATGATCGTCGAGGGGGTGCATACCAACATTCCGCTGCATCGCGAGTTGATGCAGGATGCCCGGTTCGTCGCAGGCGGCACCAGCATCCACTATCTCGAACAGAAACTCGCTGCGCGCACCTGAGGTCCGGCATGCGAGAGTTGGTGCTCAACTGCGTGGAAAGCCAGGCCGAGGCCTGGTCGGACGCGCTCCTGGAAGCCGGCGCCCTGTCGGTGTCGGTCGAGGATGCCGACGGCGATACCGAACACGAGCAGGCGCTGTTCGGCGAACCCGGCACGGAACCCGAGGTCCAGGCCTGGCGGCGCAACCGCCTGGTGGCCCTGCTGGCCGACGGCGACGATCCGGCCCATCTGCTGGCCTCGCTGGACGGCCTGGCCGGACCGGCGCCCGGGCAGGACGACTGGTTCCTGCGCGACGTGCCCGATGCCGACTGGGTGCGCCTGACGCAGTCCCAGTTCGGTCCCATCGTGGTCAGCGAACGCATCTGGATCGTGCCGAGCTGGCACCGGGACGACGCCGGGCTGCCCCCGGCCGGCGCCCGCGACGGCATCGTGCGCATCGAGCTCGACCCCGGCCTGGCCTTCGGCACCGGCAGCCATCCCACCACGCACCTGTGCCTGGAATGGCTGGCGGCCCATCTGCAGGGCGGCGAGACCGTGCTGGACTACGGCTGCGGTTCCGGCATCCTGGCGATCGCCGCGCGCCTGCTGGGGGCCGGACCGACCCAGGGCGTGGACATCGACGAGCAGGCGGTGCTGGCCACGGCCCGCAACGCGGCCGCCAATGGCGTGGACGTGCAGGCCTGCCTGCCCGACGACCTGCCCGCCGGCACCAGCCGGGTGGTGGTCGCCAACATCCTGTCCAACCCGCTCAAGATCCTGGCCCCGATGCTGGCCGCCCGCGTGGCGCCCGGCGGCTGGCTGGCGCTGTCCGGCGTGCTGGAACGCCAGGCGGATGAGGTCTGCCAGGCCTACGCACCGTACCTGCCCTTGCGCGTCTGGGAGGCCCGCGACGGCTGGGTCTGCCTGACGGGACGCAAGGCCTGACGGAGCGCGGCGGTGATGGACCTGACCACGCGCTGCCCGAAATGCGGGACCGTGTTCCAGGCGGGCCTGTCGGATCTGCAATTGCGCAAGGGCTACATCCGTTGCGTGCAGTGCGCCCATATCTTCGATGGCTATGCCGAGGTGGTCTCGGATGCCTCCGCCGC
>Ga0182737_1000492_pt1 | contig 55045 bp, 45 predicted proteins | sample eDN5th30CBELigOP_FD_128878 | JGI IMG/M metagenome (GOLD analysis project Ga0182737, IMG submission 128878) | Enriched Organic Plus compost microbial communities from Emeryville, California, USA - eDNA 5th pass 30_C BE-Lig OP (version 2) (version 2) ...
GACCGTCGTCGAAACCTGCCGCCAACGATCCATCAATGTCTTCGCCTTCGTCACCACCGCCATCAACGCCCACCTCGACCATCAACCTGCCCCATCACTCACCGGGGCGTGAACAGTTACGACGCCATGCGGGGATTGCTTTGCGCAAAGTAATGTTTGCCCTAATAATCCAACGCTCATTCAGGCCAAGACTCAAGTCCAGTGCGCTCTGGCATGGTGATCGAAGTTGCCTTTGGCCCAATCCAGTTTTTCGTTCTTTGTGGCAATGCAAGCGCCAGCGGGCGAGTTGGCTGTCAAAGCTCCCAGCACAAACGCTTGTGGCCTGACCGTGGATCGCTCCTGACACAAAAGTACGGTTTGCCCAAATTGCTGGCTTCACCGGCACTCGCCGGGGGAGTTACTGATCCGACGCAAGCGGTCGGCCCGTCCCGATCGTTGTACTTGTTAAAGCTCGGCATCATGGAGGCTGAAAAGCACACAGCGATATGCTCGAAGCGGTGATCATTCTCTACCTCGCAGCTGACTTTGGGGTTCGCCGGAAGCCGCTCAAAAAATAGCCCAGCCACCACGTCGCTTCGTGTTTCGTGCTGGAACCCGTCGTCAGGCCGCTTCGACTATCGTCGACGTCACTGGTGGTAGCGGTCTCATTGCTCCGAAGTTCAACTTCATCTCCATATACCCGCAATAAAGAACGGGTACGACGAACAGAGAGACTAGTTCGATAAACATTCCGAAGAAAACCGGCAGTGCCATCGCCCTGGCCACGTCGGACCCGCGCCCTGTCGCCATCATCACGGGCAATAGCGCGGCAAAAGTCGTAAACGCCGTCATCAAGCAGGGACGAATCCGTCGGCGACCCGCTTCTACAGTCGCGTTCCGGATGTCTTCGACTGTTCGCATGGGACGGCGATTGAACAGTTGCTCCATATAAGTCGCAATCACGACGCCGTCATCCTCTGCGATTCCGATTAGGGCAATTAGCCCAATCCAAATCGCAGTATTCATTTCGACTCCGTAAATCCCTAGCCCGATCATGCCACCGAAAATTGCAATTGGAATCTGAGAAAAAATGATCAGTGTTAGCGGTAGATTGCGGAAGTTCAGGTAGATAATTAAAAGATCCAATAGGATCACGATCGGTATGATCACTGCCAGACGCCGATTGGCTTCGATCTGATTCTGAAACGAACCAACAGGAAGGAGTGCGTAGCCAGTCGGCAGGCGAAGCGTTCCATCCACCTGGGCCTGCCGCAATTGGTCTTCGACGGCTGCCACCGTTTCCAAGTCGCCGGTCATTCCCGAGGGTGCGAACGCGATATGTGCGACCAGGCGAGCATCCTCGCTGCTGATCATGCCCGGCCCCCAGGTGGTTTTCATTTTGGCGAGTATTTCCAATGGCACGACCTCGCCCGATTCGGTTACTACTGGCAGTCTCGCCAGATCGTCGATTCGCTCCCGCAGATCCCGCTGGTAGCGGATACGCACCGGATATCGCTCACGGCCCTCGACAGTCTGGGTGAGGTTCATCCCGCCCAGAGCCGTTTCGATCACCTGATTGACTGCCATCGTTGTCATGCCGAAGCGAGCGGCTGACTCGCGATCGACATCGAACTCCACGTAGGGCATGCCGAGAACAATGTCGGGATTCACTGTAGCTGAGTTGACTTGGGGAATCTGTCGCAACCTATCGGCTACGCCGCGAGCGGCTTCGGCCAGGCCATCCAAGTTATCGCCGTACACGCGGATGGCCATTGGCGCCTTAATGCCGCTTTGCAGCATCACGACGCGACCTTCGATCGGCTGAAGTGGCGATGCGGGAGTGACACCGGGAAGCGTGGCAACCGCATTGATTTGCTCCCAGATCGACGTCATGGTCACACCCTCACGCCACTCCGCGGCCGGTTTGAGCATGATGTAGGTTTCGATCATCACCCCTGGCGCGGGATCGAGCGCCGATTCCGCCCGACCAATTTTGCCGAGGACGTTCTCGACCTCTGGAATCTCCTTGATCAGCGCATCCTGCGTTTGCAACACCTCAATGCCCTGCGTAAAGCTTGCCGCGGGATAAAGTGTCGGCATGTAGAACCACGTGCCTTCATCCAGCGCGATCCAATCGTCAGTTCGGAGACCCGGAAAGCGATGCTTGAGATCGACGTAGCCAGGGACATCGTTCGGCTCGGCCCCTAGTCCGCGAGCAAGTTGCTCGCCTGGGTACAAAATCTTCGGCAATCCAAACCAAGCACCAGCTCCGAGCAAGATGATCAGAAGTGGCAGCAGGATGAAACTGAACTTATGAACCAGGAGAAACCGTAGGATGGGTTCGTAAATCCAAAGAATAAGGCGACTGGTTGGATTTTCTTCAATCGGCCGCAATCGTTCTCGCGTCATGAAGAAGGCCAACAGACCGACTATTAGGCCGATAACCGTGCCGGTGACCCACAGGGGATACGGAGATACTTCGTCGACCCAAGGATGCCAGAACAGTGTCGTTGCGAACAATCCGGCCAGACCAGCAACCGAGGCAACAATCGCTCCTCGCCAGACCGGCCAGCGTGAGCTGTGCAGCAACAAGCGGCAGAGGGCTGGCACCAAAAACACGGCGATCAGCAGCGCAGCAACCATCGCAAAGGTTTTGGTCCAGGCGAGCGGAGCGAAGAGCTTTAGATCGCGACCCGTGAGAAAAAACACCGGCAGGAAGCTGACGATGGTGGTCGACACACCGGTCATGACCGCCGGGGCGACCTCATGCGTTGCGTCGATGACGACCTCCGTGCGGGTGCGCGTGTCGCGTGGCGACCGAGTCTCGTCGCCATTCCGGTTGACGCCTGATTGGCTGCTCTCCCATTCCACCAAATGCTGGTAGATGTTCTCGGAAATGATGATGCCCAGATCGGCGACTTCGCCGATCGCGATGGCAATCCCGGCGAGTGACATGATGTTGGCGTCGATCTGAAACCACTGCATACCGATAAATGACATCAATACGGCCATCGGGAGGGTGACCGCGACGATCAAGCTTGCTCGGACATGAAGCAGAAAAAGCACAATCACCACTGCGGTAATCACCAACTCTTCGCGCAACGACTCGGTAAGCGTGCCCACAGTTTCGTTAATGAGTCCCGTGCGATCGTATACGGCAACAACCTTGACACCCTTTAACCCCGGTTCGATCTGAGCAATCTTCTCGCGAACCCGATCGATCACTTCGCGCGGGTTTTCGCCGAAACGCATCACGACAATCCCGCCAACGGCCTCCGTGCCGTTGAGATCGATGGCGCCACTGCGGAAATCGGGCCCCAGCTGTACCTGGGCGATATCCCGGATTCGGACGGGCACCCCCTCGCGCGAAAGCACCACCGTTTTCTCTATATCCGCCAGGGCCTGCTCCTTGTCCTGGCTCTGCCCGAGGAACCCTCGGCCACGTATGACATACTCCATACCGCCTGATTCGACGGTCTTGGCGCCAACGTCGATATTCGAGTTCTTCACCGCCTCGACAAGCCGCTCGAGCGGGATGTCGTGAAATCGCAAGGCATCGGGGTCGACCTCGATCTGATACTGCCGGACATAGCCGCCGACGCTCGCAACCTCGCTGACGCCTTGCACGGACTGCAATTCGTACCGAACGACATAGTCCTGCAGTGACCGAAGATCGGCCAAGTTCATCCCGGGCGGACCTTCGAGGACGTAGTAGAAGATCTGGCCAAGTGCCGTAGCATCCGGGCCTAGCGTCGGCGTTACACCTTCCGGAAGCGAGGCGATCGCAGTTCCGAGCCGCTCCAGCACGCGAGATCGAGCCCAGTAAAAGTCGGTGCCCTCGGCGAAAGTAATCTGAACGAAGCTGTAGCCAAACTTGCTCTTGCCACGCACACTTTCGGCATGCGGTACGGTGAGCAGCGCCACTGAAAGCGGATAAGTGACCTGGTCTTCGACGTCCTTGGGTGAACGGCCTGGCCACTCCGTAAATACGATGACCTGGTTCTCGCCGACGTTCGGAATCGCGTCGATAGGGACAGTCATTGCGCAGTAGACGCCAATCGCCGCGACGACGAGCGAGCCAAAGAGCGTGAGCAGCGGCTGACGAACACAGAAGTCGATGAGTGCTCGCAGCATGTTTAAACGCCTCCATGTTTATGCTCGGCCGGCTTGTCTATGGCGGGCGGCTGTACATGCTTCGTCTCTAATCCACCCTGCGGCGGCAGCTCTTGCACTTTCTCGCCACAGTGCAGCATCTCGCTGCCAAAATAGGGGTTGAGGAGTTCGCCACCAGGCTGGATCCAATCGCCCCCTCCGCCCGGCACCATCGGGCAGTAGAAGTGGACAAAGGGGCTATCAGCACCTTGGCTGCGGACTTGAGTGGCGAGCGTGACGACCGCGTGACTGATGGGTTTAAATCCATTTCGAGCAGCCTTCAGGTCCATGTGGTGCAAGTGCTCTGATGCGGCCGCAATCCGCTGCACTGGCTCCTTGGATGGCTCCGGCAGGTCTGCTGCGTCGCCCAGTGCAACGGCCGCTTGATGGAGCGACTGTGCTGCTTCCGCAGGTGGCGTCTTATCAGCTGCCAGGGCGCCCTGCACGGCGAAGTAGGCCGCGTAAAGATCCGCCAGCCGCTGACCGGTTTCTCCGCCGACTTGGGATACCGCGATTTGCTCGAAAACGAGCGGCCCCGATGGTTCCTTGGCTTTCGCGATGGCCCTGGATGGATCGATCAGACTGGGCTTCCCGGCCAATTGCATTTGCGAATCGATCAGGAAGTTGCCGGCCGTCGCGACGCTTTCACCCGATTTCAGGCCGTCCAGGATGACGATCTTGTCACGCAGGATTGGCCCGACCCTAACCGGCCGAATTTCAAACACGCCGGGCTTCGTCTCGACATAAACGATGCTATTCCCACCGGCTAACAGGACGGCGGACCGGGGAACATAGAGTGATTCCGGCTGAGGAATTGGCTCCTCGCTAAATCCATACTGTGACGTGGGCACAAGATCCATTCCGCAGATCGGGCATTGCCCCGGCCCGTCCCGAATAATCTGGGGATGCATCGGACTGATCCATTTGCCTGCGAGGTCCGAGTCAAACACTTCGCCAAGCTGGCCGATAGGGAGCGTGATCGTAGCCTGAGCATAGTCCCCGGGGCGCAAGCGACGGTCTTTGTTAACCAGTTCAACGCGCACATCGACGGTTCGGTTATCTGCGTCGACGGTGGGATCGATGAACGCAACCCTGCCAACCAGCGTCTCCCCTGGTATTGATTGCACAACGGCTTCTACCGGTTGCCCAAAGCGGATGCGGGCGGCATCTTCTGGAAACAGCTTGAGCATCAGCCAAACGGTGGAAAGCTCGGCAATGCGGTAGATCGGATCGCCTGCTTTCACGTAATTGCCTTCGATGGCGAGCTTTTCAACGACAGTTCCGCCTTGAGGGGCATAGATTGTCAGACGCGACTGGGCCTCGCCGGTGCGTTCAAGCTCTTCGATTTGTTCAGCGGTCATGCCGAATTCGCTTAGCCGCTGGCGGGTGTTGGCGGCCAGAGCCCCCTGCGCCTGTCGGACGGCTGCTAAGCCCCCTGCCGCCCTCAAAGCTCGTCTCGCTTCGATGTACTCGACCTGTGCCGAGTAGAGCTGCGGGCTGTAGATGACCGCCAGATGGTCCCCCTTGTTGATCGCGACGCCCGTGTAATCCGCAAACAACCGTTCCAAGCGGCCATCGATGTAGGCGGCAATGGTGGCTTGTCGACTTTCGTCGATCGCAATGACGCCGACCGTTTGCAAGGTCGCCTCCAAGGGAGCTTTTTCGGCGAGGGCGGTTTGGATATTGGCAAGGCGGCGCTGGGCCGGCTCGATCTTGACTGAGAATTCGTCGAGATTCGCCGCTCCGCTCGAGGCGGGTACTAGTTCCATGCCGCAGATCGGGCAGCGCCCCGGCGCCGGCTGGCGAATCTGCGGATGCATCGGGCAGGTGAAAATTGTGCCAACAGCGGATGTTATTGTGTTGACGGCTTCCCCGGCGGCGCTGATCCAGCCGATGCGCTGAGCCAGGCCGAGCAACACAATCAACAGAACGCCCGTGGCGAGGAACAAACCGACTGGCAAAAGCCTGCGACCGAGCCACGTGAGGCGTTGACGCATCGACGGTGCTGTAGGAGTAGGATCGGGGTGCGGGGTGCCGGACGGTTCGGCGGTCATGGCAAGGCTCACTCTGAAATACGCTCATCAAGCAAAGGCGGCCGAGAGGGCGTTCGCTCAACAGCGACCTGGCAGAAAGATGCGATCTTAGATCCGCTCATTCGTAAAGCGGTCGGCGCGCAACAATAGCCGGAAGAGCGATTAAATTCGCCAAGTACAGAGAAGCACTTGAACGAACCGCATTAACTTGAACGGCGGGTTGGCATGCCGTTGCGACAGCACTGGCTCAAAGAATTGAACGCAAGCTGTTACCGTGCCATGGTCAAGCCACGGTGCCCACTTTAGTGAAATCTCGCGGTGACGCGGCGACGATGACGGGACCGGGACAGAATGTTTCTGTCCTTTGCAACAGCACTTCCTTGGAATGTCAGTGGTTTGGCAGCAACACGGCAGTGTTCCTGTTGTCGGTCGCCACTCGCGGCTACCGACACAGCGACTATCGCCTTCCACCGGCAAAGCGCAGGACGACACGAAAACTGCAGCAAGCACTAGCAGTGTTGTTTGCGTCTGAAATATTTTAGGCCGCAAGGGCATCTGAACACCACCGTTACTAGCTGGCATTCTCGACTGGGACACTGCGAATGTCTAGGTGTAAGCAGGCCGCAGGCATGGTCGAATCGGGTCGAATCCACAATTGCCCGCCGACTTGACGGCGGGGAACGATGTGAGACTGTTTAGTGTGAATTCACTTTCGTGGAGACTTGGTTTGGCCACGCGCCTGGTCCAACCGCTTCATTAACTTCTCATGTTCGGCATGCACTTTCTCAAGAGCGGAGTCGATATCGGTGCAGCATTCCGCCACCATTTTCGAATCGACATTGTCGACTTCACAGCACTTATGTAGCCGCGTCAGGGCCTCATCGGCTGCAGCTACGTGCTGGTCGATCGCGTCGAGCAAAGTGGTCAGCTCCTTATCCTCGCCAGCCGTTTTTCGTATGGCTGAGTACTCCTGTTTCGCGGCTGTGAGGTTTTGCTGGATCGCGGTCGCTTCCCGCTTCGCTATTTCTCGCGGAATCGGAACCGGGGCCCGCGAGTAGTACTGAAGTCCCTGGGCGTAATCGCGGGCATGGCGGACACTCCGTCCCGCCGAGTGACCAGAAAAATAAGTTCGATAATCGCCTCGCGCTTTGGATGTGGCGTCCCTTTGGGCGATGGCGGACTCAGAACCGATGGCGAGAAGTGCAACACAGCCCAACAGCAGCAACGACAAATTGCGATACATGGCCAGCTCCTATAGAGGCGAGGTAGAACGCCAAAAGGGCGGTCAACTCCAACGCCCGTCTAGGCTCCGCAATTGCATTCATCGCGCCACGGGGATAACTGACAGACGAATCACAGTTGTAAAGCGTCGCAAAGCTCCGCTGTGTCACAGGTTGGGGCGTAAGCCCACACTCTCGCCCCTGCGCGAGAGACCGTGATGATACTTGCAGCGCGCGAATGCGACCACTTCGACTGTGCAGAACCGACACGGTGCGCGCTCGCACGACGAGAACTTAATCCTGGAAGTCGTTCTTGGGACGAGGCGCCGCGGCTAGATCAACACCCACCGCCTGCCGAATACGCGCCAGCGAGATGGCCAGTTGGCCGAGCGCTCGGTGGTAGCCGAGTTCCAGATTCAATAGCGTCCGGTAGTCGCGGATGACCCGGTCAAATGTCACCGTGTTGTTGACTAACGACTGCTGGTCCGCCTCAAACGTCTGGCGTGCTTGCGGCAAGATGGAGGTTTCGTAGAGCTCAACCGTTTGTTGGCTCGCCCGAGCCTGCTCCCAAAGGTCGCGCAGCAAGGCGTCCAGCCGCAAGGCGATTTCGTCCTCTGAGGCATGAGCCGCGTAGTGCTCTCGCGATGCCTCGGAAATCATGGCGTCGTACTTACGATGCCAAAGCGGAATGCTGGCGGTCACACCGAGCGTCATCGAATCGCGTCCTGCGTCGGGCATCACCGCCCCTGGCGCGTCCATCACCACTACGCCGACTCCGAAAGTCAGATCGGGGCGTCGCTTCAACCGCGCAATCTCAATACCCCAGCGCGTCGCTGCGGTGCGCAAACGGGCGGCATTTAACTCCGGTTGCGATCCCCAGGCTATCTCCCGCAGCATCTCGTGATTCCACTCGGGCAACTCAACGTCGATTTTTCTCGGTGGCGTGATTGGAAAGCTGGCGTCCCGGCCGACCAGGCGGTTCAATTCAGCAGTCGATGCGACGAGTTGTTGTCGATAATTCAGGAGTTGCTCCTGCAGACTACTCATTTCCAGCGTCGCCATGAGCACATCGCCAGGCTGGGCAGCTCCGGTGCGGATCCTGGCGTTCGCGGTGGTGATCAAGGATTGAAGCTGCGCCTGATCCGCTTGAGTCGTTTCGATTTGTTTTCCGAGCACGTACAGTTTAAACCAAGTGCCTCGGATGTCGCCGATCAGCCGCAGCCGCTCCGCCTTGTACTGCGTGTCAGCGACCAGCGCTTCCATGTGTGCTCGTTGGGCCTCGGCCTGTAGTCGGCCGAGCCAGGGAATCATCTGCATGACCTGGATATCCGCCAGCTGGCGGTCTGGTTCAAAGTTCATCGGCGGAGTAAAGAACATGGTGGAGACCGTCGGATCCGGAAGCTTGCTCACATATCCGGTCTTGGCCCACTCCGCGGCTGCTTCCTGCTGCATGCGTCTGAGTGTCGGGTTGTTGGAAACGGCGATGCCCTCAAGCTCTTCCAACGTTTCTACGTAAACTGGGCGAGGAGCAGCCTCAAGCGGTTCGGGCGTCGGTCCCGGCGGTTGAGGCAGTGAGTCCGCTTCCTCGGGGGCCTGGGCATGCGAAGCCAACTGCACCTGGATTGGCTCAGAAGCCATAACCGTCGGCGGCGGGCTCGGCGGCTGTTGAACGAGCGGAGGGGGCGGTTGAACTTGCTGCTGCTTCGTCGTTTTGCAGCCGCCTGCTGCGACTAGCTGGAGGAGGATCCCGGCGATCGCGAGTTTCTGGATCGTAAGCATTGCGCCAAACCTCAGCTACGTTGCACCGGCCACTATCAAGGCGGCAGCGCACGAGCAATCCCTACTGCTCGGTTAGATGAAAAGTCATGCAGTATCGATTCCTTCGGCACAGGCCGGCCTCAAGTAGTGCAGCTGGTGCATTACTAGCGGGCTTTTTGAAGGTTGTGCTGCCGCTGGTGACGCCTAGTTAAGGTTTAGCGGCTGCGGTCGCTCGTCGCTTGTGCTACGCCCGTCGGCAACTCTGTCGCGGCCGTGGTGCTGTTGCAAGCGCGCGGTTTCGTCACAGTGTGCGAGCACCTCTGTCTCTACTACGGAGCGCAGTCTCGATTACCGTGTGCATTTGAGCGTTTGCTTCCGTTTGTCGAAAACCGCGCAAGTCTCAGTGCAGCATGCCACTTGCGCTTGCGGTCAGAAATCGCGTCCATTTTGGACCAATCGGTCCGATTCATGCGTTAGGGATGTGACGGCAAGCGAGAGATGAGGACGGTGAGATAAAGCCGCTCACTAACGATTGCGATAGTTCATGCCACTGCGAGACTCGACCACGTTGATTGATGCCGCGCAGGGCGGTTGCTCCAAGGTTGGAGCTTTACTTCATGAGGTGCCTTATGAAAAGGCTCATCACCACTGTTGCGTTCGGCCTGCTGTTGGTCGGACTGCCGCTCTCCGTTCAAGCGGCTCAGCCTTGTGTGAACGGATGGACGACCTATCGGCCAGTTCAAGCTGCTCCGGCCGTCGCCCAGGCTCCTGGCACCTATCGTAGCTTCTCGTATCAGCCCAATGCGGCCGTGGTCGCTCCGGCTCCTGTGATGCGGAACTACTACTATGGTGGCGGAACTCGCACGTTCAATCGGCATCAACCTGCCTACATGAACGTCACTAACAAGGCGCTTGGTCGCGTTAACTAAATTAGGCGACCGATTGCTCACGCCTCGCGGCGAAATGCTGCGAGGCGTTTTTGTTTTAGCTAGCGAACGAGGGGCATTTGATTGGCCACTTGGCAAAGGTTTCGCCAAGAGGCACGGCTGCGGCGAGTCCCGTTTAGGCGAGCGAGATACCCTCGGGTAACTAATTTCAGTCGACTGACGCTCGCTGAGGAACGATACTGTGCGACAAGCTGAGGCACGGCATAACACGCCCTAACTTTACGCGACACTTAGCCGCTCGAATTCACTAGCGGGATTGCAGACTATCCGAGAGCAGGAACCCTTCGAGCTGCGCCGCCGAAGTCCTCAGCTCCCTCAGGGATTCGAGATAGTTTAGGCGGGTCTGCGAGAAGGTTCGCTGCGCGGTGAGCAGATTCACGAAGCCTACCTCTCCGGCCTCGTAGCTTCGGCGAGTGAGATCGTATGATTCTCTTGCGGCTGGGATGATGATCTCCTGGTAGCGCCGCACTTGGTTGCTCGCGTTCGAGTAACGCTCGAACACCGGTCCGAGACGGTTCTGGAGATCCAGTTCAACCTGCTCAACTGCCCGTTCCGCTGCGGTCACCTGCCCTTGCGCTTGCACAATGCCGCCCTGGTTTTTGTTCCAAAGGGGCAATGGAACGCCGACTGTTAGATTGCCATCCGTCTTTCCACCGATGCCATTGTCTACAACGATAACCATGCCTTGTACCGTCAGGTTCGGTACGGCTTCAACTCGTGCCCTTTCGAGTGCCCATCGGGCCCGTTCAGCATCGGCAATTGCCGAAGTTACCTCTGGGCTACCGGACAAAACTCGCTGCACCGTCGAAGCAAAATCGAGGTGCGGCAGCTGCTGGGCTGGATCGCCCTCTAACTGCTGAATCGGCATCGCGGGCTGACCGACGACGGTTACGAGAGATTGCCAGGCAGCCCCCCGACGATTGCGGGCATTGATTGCGAGGATACGGGAGTTCTCGACTTCGATTTGAGCTTGCAGGACGTCCTGCCGGCCCACCTCCTGGGCCTCAAACAGTGATTCAGAGGCTTTCACTCCGCCTTCGGCAATCCTGAGCAGCTCCGTGGCTAAGCGTTCCTGTTCCTGCGCTACGAGTACGTCGTAATAGGCGACGCGGACGTCCGTGAGGACTCGCTGTTGCTGAGCCGCCAGTTCACGCTCTGCTCGTGCGACTTCCTGCGCAGCCACTTCACGATTAAGACGCAACTTCCCTCCGCGAATAAACTCCTGTTCCGCGAAAATGCCGTGCTGTTCTGCCTCACCACCGCTACCCAACTGTTGCCCCTCATAGCCGACGGTCGGATTCGGCTTCAAACCTACCTGCACCCAATTGCCGCGAGCTGCTTGTACAAGCGCGGCAGAACGAGCCACGGTAGGATTCGATGACAAAGCCATCCCCTCCAAGTCAGTCAATGTGAGTCCGCGAGCGATCGGAGGCGAATGGCCAGCTGCAGTGGGATGAGGTAGTTGTTCCGGCAGTGCTTCAATCAGCTGCGCTCCTCGGGCGGAATGTGCAGCCGGTACCGCTGATCCGCGGATCGGTTGTGCGCGGATGTTTGACTGGTCCACGCGAATGGTTGTCGGTATGGGGCTGCTTAACACTCCCGCCAGACGCTCCGGCACATCTTGAGCAGCCGCACACATCGGTAGAGTGCCCAGCAGCAATCCGATGGAGAAACGTATCGCACTCATGGCACGCCCCTCTCGGCACGTCTGGTGACCTGAATTACGGCAACGCGAACGAAACCTCGATTCGACGCCTCTATGGGTTAATCGGTTTGTGGCGGTAGTACGCACCACAACTTCCTGAGACGCCGAGTCGCTTAAGTCAGTAGGACAGTACGGAGTTACGTGCGGCGCGTCACTTCGTCGCAGTGTGCAGGCAGCTTCGAGCCTCTTTCGGACAGAAGCTGCTGCTTCGGCATTAAGAGACAAGTTGCGCACGAAACCCAGGCGGATGCAAGCCTCTGTCACGCGAAGACTTACGCTGCACTCTCTGTCTTGCCGATTCTCTGCCCCTGCTCACTTCGATCGGGTTGCTTGGCGCTGTCCAGGGCGGTCGCTCCATGGCTGAACCGTGTTATGCAAGGCGCGCTATGAATAGGCTCAGTCTTAACTTCCGCCTTGGTCTCGTGTGGGCCGGATTGCCCTTGGCGGTCGAGGCTGCAAATGCCTCGTCCTCTATGTACTTCCGGGCCCCGCGACACCGTTCACGGGACTTTTTCCACTGCTGCGCAAACTAAAATCCCCGTCGATCTTCATTGCTTGCACCGATCGGGGTATAATCCCTTCACAACAAGCACTTGCTTCGAGCACGGCAATGTTCATTCGGTTCTTCATCCTGTACTACACGCTGGCAGCGGCCATGGGGCCGTTTCTGTGCTGCTGCGCCGTCAGGGCGGAAGCAACAGAGCCTGTGGTGCAACAGGTGCGGACTCACACACATTGTCATCACTCGCACGAGGGCTCGCCGTGCCATCGCGTCCCGAAGCCGTCGGGCCCCGCGGAGCCGTTCGATGACGAACCACATCAGTGCCCCTGCGATCACGGCGAGGAACCTGTTGCGAACGATGCGCAGGTCATTGCGGCGCCTGCTGTCGAGCCGGCCGTAGCCGGTGGCATCGCAGCCACGCTATTGACCTCCTCGGCCGATGTCAGCCAGCTAAATTGCTCTACGCAAAGCGGTGGCGATCGCATCACACTTCTAACTGGCCGGGACATCTTGCGCGCATACAGCATCCTGCGCTGTTAATGAAGTTCCCATCTGGCCACTTTCTTGGCCGACTGAGCTAGTTCCCTGATCCAGCGCGACTACCGTTGGCGGATCAATCGTAGCCTCTGCCGCTGCGCTCTCGATACCCCGTTTTTTCTTGAATTTAGGACAGGACAATGCTGCGCACATATCTGTTTCCCGGCCTACTTGGCCTTGGCTTTTTCGCAGCCGCTACGCTGGCTGGCTGTAACCAATCGGAGACGAAGGAGGCATCCCCGCCGCCGTCTGAGCACAAGGACACAGCAACCGCTTCTAGTTCGCACGCAGGAAGCGACGGACACGGACACGCTGCGGGTGCCCACGGCGGAACGATTGTGTCGCTGGGAAGCGACAGTTATCACGTCGAAGCCATTGTGAACGATGCCGGTGAAGTTCGGCTGTACACCCTCGGCAATGATGAGACGCGCGTCATGGACGTTGAGGGGCAATCGCTCACGGGTTATGTGAAGGCCGAAGGTTCAACCGAATCTGCTGAGATTGAACTGAAACCCGAGCCACAACCGGGCGATAAGGAAGGGCGCACGTCTCTCTTCGTAGGGAAACTCCCAGCGGGCTTTGGCCCTCAGAAGCTCGAAGTCACGGTTCCAAATATCACGATCGAAGGTGAACGCTTCCGCCTGCACTTTACCGCCGGTGATGAATCACACAGTGCGGACACGCACGGTGCGGCGTCGATGCCGGAAAAAGCCGGGACAGCTGAAGAGCGTGAGTTGTATCTCACAGCAGGTGGCATTTACACCACAGAGGACATTGCGGCCAACGGGAACACGGTCGCTTCCGCAAAGTTCAAAGGCATACGGCCAAAACACGATAACGAGCCGCAGCCGGGCGACAAAATCTGCCCGATCTCGTTAACGAAGGCGAACCCTGAGTTCACGTGGATCGTCGGTGGGAAGCCCTATCAGTTTTGCTGCCCGCCGTGCGTGGATGAGTTTGTCGCCATGGCCAAAGAGTCGCCTGAGAAGATTAAGGATCCGCCCGAGTACGTCAAAGAGTGAACTCACTCTGTTTGGCTGAGGCCAGTACGCGAGTCGCGCACTTCTGCAAACTTTGAGAGTCTGACACATGAACACCGCATTCCTCCAGCGTGCCGTTCGCGGCGCAGTGGCCCTGCTGATGTGGCTCACCCTTGTACGCACGGGACTTGGCCATGAAGGACACGAGCCGCTTCCGACGAAAGGTGTGCAACTGGATCTCGAAAAGGGCAGTCTAGTACTGAGTCCGGAGGCTCAGAAGGGACTCGCGATCAAGACCGCCGCAGTCGAGCAGAAACCGCGGCATGAAACGATCCTCGCCTATACGCGGTTGGTGTTGCCGTGGGACGCCCAGGTGTTCGTCAGTTCGACGATTGGCGGGCGAATCGCCGCACTTCATGTTCAGCCCGGTGAGATTATCCAGGCAGGAGCCCTGCTCGCAGAAATCACGAGCCCGGAACTCGAGGCGATGCAGCAGGAGTTACGGCAGGCGGCCGTTAACCGAGACTTGTCTTGGCAAACGGTTGAGCGGCTACGGAAGCTCTCGGCCAGTCAAGCAATCGCCGGCCGTGAACTCATTGATGCGGAAGCCAAACTTCAAGCTGATGAGAACGCCGTCAGTACCGCGCGCGTGCAACTTGCGGGTCTGGGTATCGACACTCACACCCTATCCAGGATCGAAGCTGGAGGCGTCTCCAAGACGACGGCGCTACAGATCACGTCGCCCATCGGAGGCGTAGTCAACCATGCTGACCTGGCGATAGGCAAGGTGATTGCGGCCAATGAGCACCTTTTTGAAGTGGCCGACCTTTCGAGAATCTGGGCACAAATCGATGTGCTTGAAAAGGATATCGGGCGCATTCGCGAGGGACAGCAAATGCAACTCAGCTTAGTGGCACTTCCCGGAACAAAAGTGGCCACTAAGATCACCGTCCCCACAGTCGCGATCGACCCGGAAACCCTATTAGGAACTGCATGGGCAGAGCTAAAAAACGACGACCCAGCTTCGCCGATGTACCTCCCAGGGTATTACGGCACAGCAACTGTTCATGTTGGGAGTGACGCGAAGTTGCCGACTATTCCAGCAGCTGCTCTACAAGGCGTTGGGGCCGAACGCTACGTGCTAGTCGAAACGGCTTCGACCGCAAAAGGCTATGAGTACCGAAAACAAGCGGTAATTGTTGCCTCAGCAAACAGTACATCAGTGCAACTCGAGCCTGGTGCGCTCTTCCCCGGAGATCGCGTGGTGACGACCGGAAGCCACGTGTTGTCATCGCTATTCTTTTTGCAATCTCTCCGTCTATCGCCTGAAGGGGCAAAGAACATCGGCTTGGAGTTGGCTTGGGTGGAGCCGCAGGCGATCGAAACCATTCTTGAGTTCGATGGCACCCTGGAGCTGCCTCCCCAAAGCCGCGCTTCAATATCGGCTCAGATTGACGGCAAGCTGGAACGCATACACGTTTCACCCGGTGTCGAGGTAACGAAAGGAGAAGTGGTCGCAGAAATCTCGAGTCCGGCGTTCCAGGAGACGCAACTGCAGTTTTTACAGGCTGAGCTGAACGTGGAGCTTGCAGAAGCAACGCGAAAGCGCCTGCAAGGGATCGACAATGCCAGCACTGTGATTGCAAAGCGTCGTCTTCAAGAGACCGAGAGCCAACTTCAGTCCGCTATTTCGAGCCGCGATGGCATCCGCCGCCAACTCTCCGCCTTCGGAATGGCTGAAGAAGAGATTGATCAACTGCTTGAACTTCGACGGCCTCAATTGGCCTTGAAGGTTCGATCTCCCGTGGCCGGTCGGGTCGTGCGGTTTACAAAAACACTCGGCGCGATGATGTCCGCCGACGAACCCATCGTTGAGGTGCACGATCCAGGCAACGTCTGGGTGCGAGGCATTCTTAGCGAGCAGGACGCGGCTCGCGTCCGCACTGGCACTACAGTCCGCGTACGGTTGGCAGCCGATCCATCGCAGGCTATTCCGGGCCGCGTTGTGCGTAGTACACGGATGCTCTCAACAGAAGCCCGCACTCTTGACGTCTGGATTGAACTCGACAAGCCGGCCGATGTCGCAGTGCAGCAGAACATGCTCGCCCGGGTCACAGCGACCATCTCATCGAGCGGCAAGCATCTAGCGGTCCCTCATGACGCCCTAATCCGGGAAGGCACGCGTTCGTATGTCTTTGTGCAAGCAAAACAGGGCAAGTTTGAACGGCGCCAAGTAGAAACTGGGACGGCAGATGACCGCTGGGTGGCGATCACTGCCGGCATCGATCCCGGCGCGATTGTCGCTATTCGGGGTTCAGCCGGCCTTCAAACGACGTACGCCGCGGTTAGATAGGCAGACCCATGTTGAATCACATCATCGCGTTTTCGCTTAAGAATCGTGTCCTGATCATGGTGCTCGCCTTGGTTGGGATGCTCTATGGCGGCTATCTGCTTCAGCAGATGCCCGTTGACGTCTTTCCGGATCTGAACAGGCCGACGGTCACGCTGATGACCGAAGCGCCTGGGTTAGCTCCTGAGGAAGTCGAGGTGCTCGTCACGCGGCCGCTGGAGTACCAACTCAATGGTGCCACGGGCGTCCGGCGCGTACGCTCTGCGTCCGGCATTGGCCTCTCGATCGTGTGGGTCGAGTTCGATTGGGGCACGGACATCTACAAAGATCGCCAGATCGTCGCTGAAAAGCTTCAGTTGGCTCGCGAGCAACTGCCGCAGGACGCTAACCCGGTCATGGCTCCGATTTCGTCAATCATGGGCGAAATCATGTTGCTCGGACTGCGCGTTAAAGGCTCGAACGAGCAACCGGTTGCAGCGGCCCAGAACTCCATGGACGCCCGAACCATTGCCGAGTTCACCGTCCGAAACCGACTGCTCGCCGTTGAAGGCATCTCCCAAGTCACAGTCATGGGCGGTGTTCTGAAGCAGTACCAGATCATCACTTCACCTGAAAGGCTGGCAGCTCAGAACATTAGCCTGCAGGAACTGACGGAAGCAGCCCGGAAGGCGAATGTGCTCACCGGCGGTGGCGTGCTTGAACGCAATGCTCAGGAAGCCCTCATCCGTATCAGCGGTCAGAGCATGACGCTCAAGGAGATAGAAGAGACAGCCGTCGCCTGGCGCGAGAATCGACCGGTTCGCATCCGGGATGTCGCCGAGGTTCGCTTTGGCGGGCCCGTTCGTCGCGGCGACGGCGGCGTACAGGTTCGAGAAGGCGACGAGATTGCTGGCGGCGACGCTGTCATCCTGGCCATTCAGAAGCAGCCGAATGCAGATACCCTGGCCCTTGATCGCCAGCTTGAAACTGTGCTCGATGAACTGGAGCGCGACCTGCCTGCGGATGTGGAAATCGAGCGACGAATCTTCAAGCAAGCTGACTTCATTGAGGCCGCGATTGAGAACGTTATCGAAGCTGTGCGGGACGGCGGCCTCTGGGTGGTAATCATCCTGTTCCTCTTCATGTGGAACTTTCGCGTGAGTGTCAGTTCGCTCACGGCAATGCCACTGTCGATCCTGCTAACGATCATCATTTTCAAGGTCCTGGGCGTATCCATTAACACCATGACCCTCGGAGGGATTGCGGTTGCCATTGGCGATCTCGTCGACGACTCGATCGTCGACGTTGAGAACATCTACCGCCGTCTGAAGGAAAACCGCCATGCGGCAGTTCCGCAAAACCCATTGAAAGTGGTCTTCCTGGCCTCAGCCGAGGTTCGCAACTCCATAGTCTATGCGACGCTCATCGTCACACTTGTCGTCCTGCCGCTGTTTGCGCTTGACGGGCTGGAAGGGCGTATGTTTGCGCCGCTGGGATTGGCCTACATAGCCTCCCTATTAGCGTCGCTGGTGGTATCGCTCACGGTTACTCCAGTTCTAGCGTCATTCCTCTTGCCGTCGGCAAAATTTTTGGATGACGAACGCGATCCATTTCTTCTGCGGGGCCTTAAGTGGATCGTCGAACATATCCTGCGACTGACGCTCCGGCACGCTTATGTTGTGCTCGGAGTCGTCGGCGTCTTTGTCGCGCTGTCAATTACGGCCATCGCCTGGATGGGCGGCGAATTTCTGCCTCCGTTCAACGAAGGGACACTAACGATCAGCGTGCAGACAGAGCCTGGCACGAGCCTCGCTGAGAGTAATCGTGTCGCCCGACGCATCGAAGGGATGCTCCTTGATGTACCTGAAGTGACATCCGTGTCACGACGAACGGGCCGCGCAGAACTCGACGAACACGCCGAAGGGGTGAATTCATCGGAAATCGATGTACAGCTCACGCCTCATCAGCAGCCCCGCGATGGTGTCGGGTATTCAGTCCTTCGCATGATCCCCATTGCGCATTTTTGGGGATTTGAGTACTTGGGCCGCCCCCGCGAATCGGTCGTCGCCGACATTCGTGACAAGGTCACGAGCATACCGGGAATTCGGGTGAACATTGGGCAACCGATCTCCCACCGACTCGACCACATCATGTCCGGGGTACGAGCACAAATTGCGATCAAAGTATTCGGTCCGGACCTCAGGGAATTGCGAACTGCCGCGTACGACATTCAGAGTCGGGTCAGTCACATACCTGGCGTGGTTGATCTGCAGGTAGAACCTCAAGTCGAGATTCCCCAGCTGCGTTTGCGCGTGAAGCATGAGGAAGCCGCCCGTTATGGCCTCGCACCTGGCGACGTAGCAGAAATGCTGCAGACCGCCTACAAGGGGCAGACTGTCTCGCAGATTCTCGACGATGATCGCTACTTCGATCTAGTTGTTTGGTTCGACGAATCGGCGCGCAATGATCCTGAAACGATCAATAAGACGATTCTCGATACTCCGTCGGGACGCAAGGTGGCCCTCGGCCAGGTTGCCGAAGTAACAGATACGACTGGCCCTAACACGATCAATCGTGAGAACGTGCAGCGTCGCATCGTCGTTTTCTGCAACGTGCAGGGGCGAGATCTCGCAAGCGTTGTCTCCGATATTCGCGAAGCAATTCGCCCCGTTGAGGAACAGATTCAGCCTCTGGCAGGTAACTACCGTGTCGAGCTTGGCGGGCAATTCGAGGCGCAGCAGCAAGCCAACCTCCGGCTTCTGGTTCTGGGCAGCCTGTCCGTGGTCGGAGTGTTTCTGCTTTTGCGGAAGGCGCTAGAGTCCTGGATGGCGGCGCTGCAAGTACTCGTCAACATCCCGCTGGCCGCCATGGGCAGCGTCATCGCTCTCCTACTAACGAACTGGCCGGAATGGGCTGACTTGCAGGCGGCACCTTGGTGGCTCTGGCCAAAGATCTGGATCGAGGCCACACACCTCACCGTAGCCCACGCGGTCGGGTTCATCACGTTGATAGGAATCGTCAGTCGCAACGGGATCATGATGATCTCGCATTACATCCACCTGATGAAGCACGAGGGAGAAGGCTTCACAGACAATATGATCATTCGCGGGAGCTTGGAACGTCTGGCACCCGTGATGATGACGGCCATGACGAGTTTCATCGGACTGCTCCCGTTGCTCTTCGGAGCTGGCCAGACAGGCAAAGAGATCCTTTATCCGCTCTCCGTGGTGGTGTTCGGCGGAATGCTCGCTTCGACCGTTCTCGACCAGCTGGTTACACCGGCCCTGTTCTACAAATTCGGTCGCGGCGTTTACCGGGCGGCTGTTGAGAACGCGGAAGAGGACAACGCTCATCACATGGCGGACGCCCTGTTCCCAAATCGTACGAGAACGATCGTCAGCTCGGATCGCACGTCGCAGCCGACATTGAGGGCATGACGCGACGAATCGACGACAGCTGGTGAGAAATACTGCTGATTGTACAGAAGGGTGTTGACTCTGTAGTAGGGTACGGTCTGTAAACTTCGTGGGATGGTGAACATGAAACCGCTACTGATTGGTCAACTGGCGCGCAGCGCAAATGTCGGCGTCGAGACCATCCGTTTCTACGAACGAAGCGGATTACTAGGAGAGCCCGCTAGGCGTCGCTCTGGGTACCGGATGTATGACCAAGATGCAGTGATGCGTCTGCAGTTCATTCGTCGCGCGAAGCAACTGGGATTTACGCTTACGGAGATCAAGGAACTCCTCGCGCTCTACGGCGATCCAAGCGCTACGCGGGCGGACGTAAAAACGGCGGCACTGGCCAAAGTAAAAGATATAGCGGACCGCATCCGGGACCTTGAGCGGATGCGATCGGCCCTGGAAGTGCTCGCGAATAAGTGCCACGGTGACGATGAGCCAGCGGTGACATGCCCGATTTTGGAAGCTCTTACTCAATACGCAGATGCGGACGAAACCGCGTGAACCACTGCGAGCCTGAGGAACCCTGCCATGGATCATAAGAATCACTCTTGCTGCAGCGGCACCTCTGCAGCCAACTCGGCCGCGTCTACGGTGCTAGACCCTGTCTGTGGAATGACAATCGATCCCGATCATGCTCAGGGTCACAGCACTTATCAGGGGCAGGACTATTATTTCTGCAGCCAAAGTTGCAAGCAGCGGTTCGATGTCGAGCCCATGAAATACACGCAGCAAAAGGGAATTGGAGGAGGCGACCAGCCCGGTTTGCCGACGGTTGGCCAGACAACTTCCTGCTGCGGCCAGCACGACGCTGCAGTTCAGGCGTCTGCGAATGAGACAGTCGATCCCGTGTGCGGTATGACCGTTGATCCAGCGAAAGCGAAAGGTCACGTCAAATACCAAGGGAATGACTACTACTTTTGTAGCGAACACTGCCTCAAGCGATTCAACGCAGCACCGGCGTCCTACTTGCAACCGAAGGAGACGCGACAGTCATTCACCACCTCGCTCGCCGATTCAGATGCGGTGTACGTATGCCCCATGGATCCGGAAGTGCGGCAGAAAGGTCCGGGTAGCTGCCCCAAGTGCGGCATGGCGCTCGAACCAGAACACATCGCTCCGCAGACGAAAACTGAGTACGTCTGTCCGATGCATCCCGAGATCGTCCGTAGTGAGCCGGGCAGTTGCCCGATTTGCGGGATGGCACTCGAACCGCGTGACGTCACAGTGGACGAGAAACCAGATCCCGAACTGGTTGACATGAGCCGCCGGTTCTATGTCAGCGCTATTCTGACCGCACCCTTGCTGCTACTGGCCATGGGAGAAATGGTCGGCTTATCGCTGCACCAAGTGGTTTCCCGAAACCTGCTCAATTGGGGACAGCTACTGCTTGCCACACCTGTCGTGCTATGGGGCGGCTGGCCCTTTTTTGTGCGTGGTTGGCGATCACTGGTGCTGCGCCACCTAAATATGTTTACGCTAATCGCGATTGGCACCGGCGCTGCCTATCTCTTCAGTCTGATAGCAGTCCTGATGCCCGGTCTCTTTCCTGAGTCGTTTCGCTCGCACGGAGGTGCGGCCGATCTGTACTTTGAGGCCGCGGCTGTCATTGTGACGCTCGTTCTGCTCGGTCAGGTTCTCGAGTTGCGAGCTAGAAACCAAACCGGAGCGGCAATTCGATCTTTACTAAAACTTGCGCCAACTCGCGCCTTCTTGGTGGGTATTGATGGGGCTGAACGGGAAGTGCCCCTACAAGATGTGAAGATCGGTGATCGGCTTCGCGTACGTCCTGGCGAGAAAGTACCGGTCGATGGGAAGGTAGTGGATGGCTCCACTTTCATCGACGAATCGATGATCACCGGCGAACCGATCCCGGCCGAAAAAAAGATCGGGGACCGCGTGATCGGCGCTTCCGTCAATGGTACGGGCAGCATCGTGATGCAAGCCGATCGCGTGGGTGTGGATACTGTATTTGCGCGGATCGTCTCAATGGTCAGCCAAGCTCAGCGGAGTCGTGCGCCGATTCAACGGCTGGCCGATGTGGTCTCGTCATACTTTGTGCCGGCAGTCATCGTGATTGCGGCAGCTACTTTCGGCATCTGGTTGTGGGTTGGTCCTCAGCCCAGCCTTGCGTACGCGATTGTGAATTCCGTGGCTGTCCTAATAATCGCATGTCCTTGTGCTTTGGGTTTGGCAACGCCAATGTCGATTATGGTGGGCGTGGGCCGCGGCGCGACTGCCGGAGTACTCGTGAAGAATGCGGAGGCGCTCGAAATCCTAGAGCGAGTCGACACACTCGTAGTTGACAAGACAGGTACTCTCACCGAAGGCCGTCCCGCCTTGCAATCGATTCATCCGAATGACGGGCACAACGAGGACGAGCTGCTTCGCTTGGCCGCGAGCGTTGAGAATCAGAGTGAGCATCCTCTGGCTCGGGCAATCGTATCTGGTGCAAAACAGCGTGGCATCACTCTTAACAGCGTTTCGGATTTCTCCTCCATAACGGGCAAGGGCATTCGCGGACAAGTCGATGGACGAACCGTGATGGTCGGAAGCGAAAGGTTGTTGGATGAGGCCGGAGCCGCGATCGCAGACAACGTTGGTCGTCGAGTGGACTCCCTTCGGAGTCAAGGACAGACGGTTATGTTTGTGGTCGTGGACGGACAATTCGCTGGTTTGATTGGCGTTGCTGATCCCATCAAGGAGTCCTCACGAGAAGCGCTTGCACAGCTCCATAGGCAGGGCGTCCGGGTCGTTATGCTCACGGGCGACAGTCGCAAGACGGCCGAGTTCGTGGCCAGGGAACTCGGAATTGATCAAGTCGAGGCGGAGGTCCTTCCAGAACAGAAGGCGGCCAAAGTCCAGCAGCTGCGACTGGAAGGAAAAACGGTCGCCATGGCCGGAGACGGGATTAACGATGCACCCGCTTTGGCCTTGGCCCACGTAGGCATCGCCATGGGTACTGGGACTGACGTTGCCATGGAGAGTGCCGGCGTCACTCTCGTGAAAGGTGACCTCAGAGGCATCGCTCGCGCACGCAAGCTCAGTCGGCTTACGATGCGCAACATCCGCCAGAACTTGTTCTTCGCGTTCATTTACAACGCTCTGGGGGTGCCGGTTGCAGCAGGCGTCCTCTACCCGATATTCGGCCTGCTACTCAACCCGATGATCGCCGGTGCCGCGATGAGCCTCAGCTCCGTTTCGGTTATCGCCAACGCGCTGCGTTTGCGGCGAATCGAGCTTTAGAGTGGTTGCATCGATTGACTTCACTTTGAATGGAGCTCTGTATGATCCGGATTCTGATTCTTATCGCACTTGGGGCCGCATTCATCGCGGGTTGCACTCGGACGGGGGAACAAGCTGAACAGGGTCAGGCAGATGCCCATCAGGACGCCCACGTGCATCACCAGGGTGCAGAGCAAGCGCAGCTAATTGTTTCGATGTCGCCGAAGGAGCCGCAGGCAGGCGAGGAAACGACTCTTAATTTGATGGTCCACACGGCATCAGGCGAGATGGTGCGTTCTTTCGAAGAGACTCATGAGAAGCTGGCACACCTGATCGTAGTCCGCGAGGGTTTAGATGAATTTGCACATCTGCATCCGGACGTGACCAGTGACGGACAGATTACCGCAACCTATGCCTTTCCGCAGGGCGGCACTTACCGCATCTTCCTGGACTACAAGCCAACTGGCGGCTCGCAAACCACAGCGCAGGCTTTAGTGAGTATCAAAGGTGATTCGCAACCCACACCTGAACTGACGCCCAATGTTCCGGGAACGATACCGGCCGAGGGTTTGCTGGCCAACGTTTCGATTGATTCGCGAGGTAGCGGCACGGATCGCACCGTGCAATTCTCTCTCCTCGACAGCGAAAACCAACCGCTCAAGGACCTGGAGCCTTACTTGGGAGCCATGGGGCATCTCGTCGTGCTAAGCGCGGATGGCGAACAGTACGTGCATGCGCATCCACTCGACAACGGCGAAGTATCCAATGAAGTCGGGTTCGATGTTCACTTCCCGGCAACGGGCCTTTACAAGGCGTGGGGCCAATTCCAACGCAGTGGATCCGTAGTCACCATTCCGGTCGTTGTTCTGGTTGACTGAACGATCCACTAAAATACTTCTGTGACAAGTGCAAACTCTGTAGTCGGCTGTCGAGTGCGCCGCGCAGAGTCTCTTTTTGCGATTGGTCCTGCCTTACTCTCCGGTTCGACATTCCCGGATAGGCTTGCACAAACCATTTGCCAGCCCACGGGATTGCCACAAACTTGGAGGTGCTTCCTCACCGCCTCAAGATCTAGCCGTCAGCACGCGACGTAGAGTTATGTGACGATGTCACAGGTCCAGGCAAAACCATTTAGTGAGGTGACCCATGCTAAAGAAAGTAATTCCGACTGCCGCCATGCTGTGCATTGCGAGCGTCCCGACTCTGACTCTTGCCGCCCAACCGCTTGGCTGTGGCGCACCAGTGACCGCCGCGATCACGGCTCCATCAGGTGTGCAACCGTCGGTACAGTATCGTAGCTACTCCTATGATTCTGGAACTGCTGTTGGCGGTTATCGCGTGTACTCTATGCCTCGCGGCAAAGTTCAACAGCGATCCTACGAGAATGCCGTGAACAAGTCGCTCGGCCGAGTCAATTAGCGCGACTCGCCACAGTTGCTGGCCGATGGATGAACTCTGAGGGCTAACGGCAGCTACGCGGAGATTACGATTGTCCGCGTGGCGGTTAGCACGGGTGGATGACGCCCGACAACCGATCGCCTAGATTACTCGTCGGCGAAGAGGCGCGGATAAAGGCGGCTGTCGTCGTTGGGAAATAAGCCGTAAGTCGCAGATCGGTCGCACGAACGCGTACCTGATTGCGACCGCCAAGATCAATCTGCACAGCCGTCATCTAAAGTTCAAAATGCTCTAGGCAACCTGCGGTTGCCTAGAGCGAAGTGACATTCACGATCCGGAGTGCACACAGCCCGCGCACGGATTTCGGGACGGTCGTATCACGGCTACCAGTCCAGCAACCGGCGCCGGCCAATTTGGCCACGGTTGCTGCTGAAGCGCCAACAGCAGTCTTACAGGGTGCTCTTCCTGCGGCTGCTAGAGCTTCCGCTCGCGGGAGCGATGCTTCAGTAACCGGCAGCCGCGCGCACAGCGGACGTGTTCGTCACAGCTTACTTTCTTGGTTTGGAGTCGAACGTTCCTGCTGGACCAGCGAGCCGGACCGGCTTGTAGCCGGCTAATTCCACCCCTTCCCAGAGACTCTTCGGTGACACCGTGTTGCTCGGTTTCGCTGTCACTATCACAATACCCGTCTTCGGATCTGCGACAGCATTAGCAACGCCTGGAACGGCCTGCATCTTCGTCGAGATCTTTTTAGCGCACATTACGCAGTGCATTCCGGTGACGTCAATGCGCGTCAACGGCTCAGCCGAAAAGCCGACCGCTGGCGTAAGCGACGCGAGTAGTGCAATTGCGAGGAATCGCCGTCGTCGAAGCATGAGTTAACTCCTTTACGGGGAATGGACCATTAACGCTTGATGTAATCGCTAGGATCTTTGATGACTGCGGGATCACGCTTGGCTGTCGCGACAAACTCGTCCACGCATGGAGGGCAACAAAACTGATAAGGTTTTCCGCCGACAATCCATGTGAATTTCGAATTCGCCTTGGTGAACGTGATCGGGCAAAGCATGTCGCCCGCCTTAGGGTTCAGATCATGCGCAGCCATTACGCCTTTAAACTTCTGCGAAACCGTGATATTGCCGTTGGCGGCGATATCCTCCTCGGTGTAGGCGCCGCCAGGAGTCAGATACAGTTCTCGCTCCTGATCGTCGGCGACCTTGGCTGGCATGCTATCTGTGCCCCCGTGGTCAGCTGCTTGCCCTGTTGTGAAGCCGAGGCGAAAGCGCTCACCTTCGATGACGATGTTCGGGACGGTTACGTCTATCGCAACGGACTGCAGGTTTTCGGGGAGTGCTGCGACGAGTAGCGAAGTTCTTCCGTCGGAGTCGCCTGGCTGCGGACGCGGCTCAAACGACAGCGCGACCGACTCGGTCGCTCCAGGCTGCTTGGCATATCCCGTAAGCGTCTGAGCCTCAATCTCCATCACGCGACTCTCATCGCTGCCCAGCGTGTAGAGCAGCAAACTTTTCCCTTCGACGATCGCTTCAACGTGATAGCTATCCCGGCCTAGGGAAACGATGAGGCCTCCGTGCGATCCAGGCTTGTGGCCATGCTCTTCCGTGGTCCCCGCACCTGCCGTCGTCGTCGCAGCTGGTTGTAACAAGGCCGGCGTCTCAACAACGGAGCCTTGACCGCACCCGGCAAGAATCCAGCTCGCGAGCGCGATTGGTACGCAGACCGACAATTGGTTTATCCGCTTCATTCTGTCTTTCCTTAGAACTGATGAAGAAGTGTCCACAGTCAGGCGTGAGCGCACACGGCTAGACCTTCCCTGTGGCAAGAAGACGTAAGTGATTCACGCTCAGAGTCGCGAATCGAACAAGAAACCTCAGGTTGTAAAACCTGAGGCGATGTGATTAGCAGCGAAGAATGCTGCAGGCGCGCAGTATTTCTCTGCCGCTATCGCACCCGCCGAAGCGTGACCGCCTCACTTCACGGTTCGACGCCGATGTAAAACTGCTTGCCAAAGAGCTTTGCCCGATCGCAGTGTCCGCTGCCGTCACATCGACCCAATCAATCGCCGAAGCGTCGAAGTGACAAAGAGCGTGCAACTGTCGCTCGTGTGGCTTGCGGCACGGACACTGGTGCGGCGGCTGAGGCTCATCCGAAGTGGACGTCGCTAACGATGCCTGTGCCGTTGTGCAAGATTGTGCACAGTGCCCGTGCCTGCCACACGCTTCGTGGCACTTTGAGCAGCGCGTGCTACGTGACGCCGCCGCCCTCACATTTGCGCAGCACTGCTTTCCGCCTAACGCTCGGAATGTACAACAGCACAACAGCGGCCCGCAGGCAGCCGTAAAGCTTAAGTACGCGATGATCAGTCCCTGAAGCATTTGGCGTAACAACGAATGGATTGCTTCTGAAAGAAGTACTCGCCACGTTAGCGAAAGCGGCTAGGTCATTCAACGCCGAATAGTCCCGCAAAATGAGCTGACTCTACAGTCGACTACGTACTCCGATCGCCTTTGTACTCCGGAGACTGCGGAGTGCGTTGAAAGCTGCCAAGGTGATTCGTAGACTCACTTGGCAGCTGGGCGGTGTGTTGTCGGGTACGCTGACGCTGGATTCATCGGTTATAGCTCCGAATGAAACTGCAGGTGACCGTCCATCGTTGTCAGCCAGAGGTCCGCCGCGATCACACATCAGGCAGAATCCTGATTCGTTCGGGAGGCACCGAAATGAGGAAAGCATTCATGTGGATGAGGTTGGTCTGTCTTGCGTTGGTCATCGCGAGTGCGTCGCTTGAGCAGGCGTGGGCGGTCGAAGCGGTATTCGTAGCCGAAGGAAGCGCGCCTCATGCCCCGCAGCAGCCGCAACTTGCAATTGACGGCACCGGGGTAATTCATTTGACCTACGCACAAGGCGACGACGTTCTCTATACAGCTTCTCGTGACGAGGGACGAACTTTTCGGAAGGCAGTCAAACTCCCGCCGGCACACGACATTTCCTTGGGAATGCGCCGAGGCCCACGGATCGCTGTGACTAAGGATGTAATCTGCATCTCGGTCATTGGTGGCCGGAAGGGCAAAGGGCGGGATGGCGATCTGCTCAGTTTCAGGTCAACCGACGGAGGAGAGACATGGGAAGGACCTGTGACCGTCAATGATGAGCCGGACGCTGCTCGCGAGGGCTTGCACGCGATGGCAAGTGGCGGCGATGGATCGATCTGCTGCGTTTGGCTTGATTTACGGAACCGTGGCACGGAGATCAGGGCTGCCCTGTCGAAGGACGGCGGAGCGACCTGGAGCGGGAACACGCTCGTGTATCGGTCGCCGAGCGGTTCTGTCTGTGAATGCTGTCACCCAAGCGTGCATCTGGCTGCCGATGGACAAATATCCGTCCTCTTCCGCAACGCCCTCGAAGGCAACCGCGATATGTACGTCATTAGCTCTAAGGACGGCGGCATGTCATTCGGCGAGGCATCAAAGGTCGGAACTGGCACATGGCCACTGAAGGCTTGTCCAATGGATGGTGGCTGCTTGGCGCATTTACAGGACGGCCGCATTGCGACAGCGTGGCGACGAGACAGGTCCATCTTCTTCGCTGCATCGCCGAGCTATAGGGAAACTGACCTGGGCTCGGGGGAGCAGCCTTGGATCACTGCCACCGCCCACGGGACCGCAGTTGTTTGGCTGACAAAGCGAGGCGGAGTTCTGAAGTACTGGTCAGCGGCGGCCGAAGGCTCGCAGGATGTTGCTAAAGCAGCGAACGATCCGGTGATCGCTGCAGGTGGCAAAAACAACTCTCTGGTAGCTGTGGCGTGGGAGAGCACCGAGGGCCCGCGTACGCGAATTGCGTGCGCGGTCATGCCCCGCTGAACGGTCTCACAGGTACGGTAGTTGCTGCCTAGTCCTGTGCTTTTAATGCCCGTCCACAGGAGTTCCGTTATGCACCGCAACCTGATAGCCGCCGCCATCCTCCTGGCCGTCCTTCCGGCACTCTCGCTCCTGACTGAGACAGAGAGAGTTAACGCTCAGCAGAAGGCCGCTGGAAACACGCACATGTCAGCAGAGACAATGACTAAGGAAATGAAAAAGATGAACGAAATGATGGTTCATCACCTTGGGGAAGGTGACGCGAACTACGAGAAGCGGTTCATCGACATGATGATTCCGCACCATGAAGGTGCCGTCATGATGGCCGAACACGCGCTAAAGCATTCGGACAAACCGGAACTAAAAAAGTTGGCGCAGAAGATGATTGATTCGCAGCACAAGGAGATCGACCAACTCCACAAATGGCGCAAGGAATGGTACTCGTCCTCCCAGAAATAGGGCATCGTCGCGTATCTTGCCGCGGCACGCCGTCATTCCTATCGTTCCGATCATGATTGCTCATAGCGGCTAAAATCCGCCGCACATCGCTAAAGGTGCTGCTGCGAACGAGTTCTGTCGAGATTTCGCAACAAACTTTTTGGCGGCGTCCTCTTCAGAAGACCACGCCTTGATCGAGCGAATGTCGACGTCATTTCCGGCCCCGGCGGCTTGAGACCAGCTGTGGTGCCTCAACGCCCCATCCCCTAACGTTGCAGGTGCCTCCCCCAAACTCTGCGCGAACATACACCTGTCCCGTCCGCGAGCAAATCGACCTGAAAGCGTTGGCGCATCGCAGCAAATACATGACCATAGCCCAGCCGGGATCCGCTATTTCTTTACGTTCTGTATGGGGTGCGGAGCCATCCGGCAGGAAAACCGGTTCCCAGAAGGTTGTAGAGGGAGTGAACACTATTCATAGCTGGGACGAGTAATTAGGGCTTCGAGTTGGCTGGTCTTTAAATGTGTCGGTTGCGGATTGCAAATCCGCCATCGTGAGTTCGACTCTCACCGGCGCCTCTGACCTTAAAACCCGTAAACGGCAGACGTTTACGGGTGTTTTCATGCGCGGATCTGAGCTGCCGCAGCTTGTTTAGATATGCAGATTTGGGTTGTTTTGGGAAGGTTTGCGCACAGATTGCGCACAAGCTGCGCACACGAATTTGGCTTACAAGAGACTGAATTAGTCAAGTCACGACAGATACGCGGGTTCGCCGGCAGCGTCGGTCATCGTAGCAATATAGCCGCGAGTGCGAAGGTCGTTGAGCCAATCCCTGAATTGGATGACAGTCAACTCGCCCGGCGGATCAATTTCTTCGTCGCCTTGGATTTTCAGCCGAATGGCATCGGCATCAAGGTCGGCAAAACCTGCTACGATTTTGGCTGCTGACCCTCCGTAAACCTGAACTGCTGGCTCCCCCTTGATTGTTCCCTGCCGGATTACAAGCGAAGTCACTTTCATGGTGATGTTCTCCGATGTGCTAAGCGGTCTTGGGGTAGCCTACACGCTTTCAGCAGCCTAGCAGAGACCTTCCCACGGTCCTTGGTCTTCGAGTCATTGTTGATGCTCGGCCGTCGCAGGCGGGGCGTCATCGAAGTCGAACTAACTTCAAGGACACATCTGTCACTCATTAACTAAGGCTGCGGGTTTGCCAACTCTAGCGAAATAGATGGGCGTGTCGGCCGTAAATCCCATCTGGCGAATCTCGCTCGACTCATTCGTTCTAGCGCGACGCGCGACATCGACAGCTTCCCCGAGGGTTTGCATCGCACCGTACCCCATAACGTCGGGCCGCTTGGGCTCACCGAAGGGCGGGCGGATGTCACCAAACTGAACTGCGTTCGCCGGCAAAGCACTGAAGGGATTACCCTCGAGAATCGTTTGCAACTCCGGATGCGACTCGGACGTACATCGCGTTGACGACAGCATGTTCTCCAGGCCGTCCACTCAGGTAATCGTCGAAGCTCTGTGGACGATTGCAGGTGATGAGAATCGCATCGGGCATTGCGCTTCCTTCCATCTATGGGTGTGGCGTCTTGCAGCGAAAATAGGTCATGCTTTCGATCGGCGCGCCATTCAGTTCGCATTCCATGAAGTGCCAGTCTTCCGGCCGGTTCATCATGTGCTCCCATAGGAACAACCCGAAGCACCACCCCGTCTGCTGCCAACTCTGGTTGCAGGATTTGAAATAAATCACTTCAAACGGCGTTTGGGACCAGTCGTGGCTTCCATTTGGACAAAGCTCGCTCGGCAGCCAGCCGGCAGTCACGATGTCCTCACCCTGACTCATTTTTGACCGAATGAGCCGATCCAGCTCGCTGTGTATCGCCTGCTGCTCGGCAGGCGTTAAAGCATTCTTCCACTTCGCGAAATCCGAAGCGTGCGGCACCACTGTGATCGGATTACTGCTATCATTCACTGTAAAGAGCGGCATTTGTTGCCTCCAGTGGTAGCTTAGCGGCGAGATTCCGAACGCCGAAACATAATCACGCTGTCGGACTGTCACGTCAAGCAGGTTCAGAATAACGGGGGCGGCAAGTCGTTTTTGGCTTCAAGGCAGCCATGCCCCTCTACCACGTTCACGTCGCTGCCAGCCGCGAGGACCCATTGCCGCCGGTTCTCACGACGATCGAAGCCGACGATCCGGCTGACGCCCTAGCCAAGCTCAGCCGTGAGCCGTTGGTGGTGCAAGGCGGGATGGTCGGAAGCGTCTGGCTAAAGGTGGTCGTCAGCTACCATCCAAGCGGTGAGCCAAGGCATGTGCTATCGACCGAGTTGCCGGTGATGCGGATCGTGGATGCGAACTAGAACTCACGGCGGCAATCAGGGCATCGCCCAAGCATTCTGAACTTTGCCCGCCCACACAATCAGCGTGTAGCCGCTCAGCTTGAAGTGGAACTGAACGCCGATCAACTCTGACTGGGCCGGCGCGAAAACTAAATTCTTGCGGCAAGTGAACTTCATGCGCACGCCGTTCGGCTTCACAACCTCAGCGGCAGTCCCACACGGCACCAAGAACACCGTTGCCTCCATTGGTGGACAGGTGTACCCTAGCCTTGAAGCTGGCGTCAACCGCTAGCTGGTCGTCGGTCTGCCCCTTGCGCTGGCGAGGTGGTCCTGACACCGAAGCCCATCTGACCCTGAGCTTTAAAAGATGTCTGACATCAGTGACACACTGCTAAATGACTTGCGTGAATCCATTTCGCGAGGTGAGGCGGTCGTAATTGCGGGCGCAGGCATGGCGGTTGACGCGACCGAACTCAATCCGGTTGCTTCTTGGAAGGGGCTCTTGCTCGACGGGATAGAGCGTTGCCGGGACGTTGCCGACTTGCCGCTACCTCAGGCCGAATCGCTGAAAATTCTACTCGAAGGAAATGATGTTGGGCTTTGGCTGTCGGTCGCTGAGATCGTCCAATCGAAACTCAAGGAGCGCAGCGAATTTGGCAGGTGGCTATCTGAAACGATAGGCAAGCTGAAAATCAGCAAACGCGATACACTGGACGCCCTAGTCGGATTGCAAGTACCGTTATTGACTACGAATTACGACAACCTGCTAGAAGAGGCTACAGGCTATCCACCAGTTACCTGGAAACATCCCAGTAGGTTTGAACGTCTGCTCAAGAAGGATGTCACCGGGATAGGACATCTACACGGACATTTTGACGACCCAGACTCTATTGTGCTAGGAGTGCGAACCTACGAAGCAATAAAGAATGATCAATTCACACAAGCCACGCTTCGGGCACTGCGGTACACCCGCACTTTGATCTTCGTCGGGTTTGGAAAAGGTTTAAGCGATCCCAACTTCGACGCATTTTTGCAATGGTCGCGAACTGTTTTCAAGGAGTCACATTTCCGGCATTTCCGCCTGGCACGAAAGTCGGAGGTGGATGCTATCTCGCGGGAGCACGAACCAAGTGATAGAATCTTCGTTCTGCCATACGGCGAGGCATACGAGGACCTAGCACCGTTTCTAAGCTCTCTTGCACCGCAGAGTCGGGCACCACCGAAAGCAGATGCCGTTACACCGGGCGAGCGCCACGTTCGCGAAGATCAGCAAGATTCTGCCAGCGCGTTCCACGCGGAGATCGACCTAGCCAAGGGCTATACCAAAAAAGGGCAGCCAGACGTTGCAATTGCCCTCTTGGAGAAGCTACGTTTCCGTCTATCCAGCAACTACGAAGAGCGGATTCATTTTAGATTACTTGCGAACCTAGGCACTGCGTTTCACGAGAAAGATGACTTCGCTAAAGCGGCGATCTATTACCTCCAAGCGTCGGGATACGAACAGTCGAGTGGAGACTCGCGGTGCTATAAGGCGCTCGGCCATTTTGTACGCAATCAGCAATCAGACGCATTCACCATTGCGGCTAGCGTAGTGAAAGAGTTTCCCTCACACACGCTGGCGCATGCCATCTGGATAAGGTCCGCCCCAGATGAAATGACCTTTGCGGAAATAGACGGGGCTATACCCGAGCACATCAAAGCGTCAGAAGATGTCGCTCATGCCTTGATGCAGGCTGCGCTGGTAAGGGAGTCGCTAACAGAGGCTGAGAAGTATGGCCGAGCCACCCTGCAAGCGTTGCCTGATTCGCCACTGGTTTTGGGCCAACTTGGGAGCGTCTTTGTTGAGCAAGCACGCCACTTGCTTCGTGACTTAGATGCCGAGATGTTGCCCAAGGAAGCCATGCGACTGGCTCGCGAAGCAGCTGACTATTTGACGCGATCGGTGGCTCTTAGCGGACAGCACTTATTGCCTAAGCATCGTGCAAATGCTCAGTTCCTGCTTGGTATGGCGTACGAGATACTCGGCGACGTTGAAGCAAGTAACAAGAATTTTCGTCTCGCCTATGATACTTCACCGGATGATCCCCAAATTGCAGTGCGTTTTGCGATGAATCTAGCGGGCGCCGGCGGAAGCTCTGCGGCCCTTGCGATTATCCAGCAACTGCCTGAAGAGGCAAAGTTGGCGTATCGGGGCGCCGAAGCCATTGTTCTGATCGCCCACGGCGAGCCTGCTGACAAATCTCAAGCACTCACATTGTTGCACGCTGAACTGAAATATATTAGGGCGATAAACTGCCGACCAGAGTTTGAATCCGCCTGCCGCTTCATCGAACTCTGCATCGAACTAGACCAACCAGGGATCGCGTCTGAATGGTTGGATCAAATGGGTTCAAGTGATGTCGCTCGGAAGATCCTTACTGCGGTGTACATGCGGCTGTCAGGCAATACCGCCGGCGCGATGGGTATGGCGCAAGATGTCGCCAAGACACTTTCGGACACAACAGTCTTCTTTCTGCGTCGTGCTCTTGCAAGAGAGCTAACCTATCTAAACCTTTACGCGGACGCCTTCGCGTTATGGTCACAACTGATTTCGCCCGCATACGTTAGCGTTGATACACGCATGGCTATAACGGCAGCATATCGTTCTGACAACCCTCGGTTCATCCTTGACTTCTGCACAACGTTGCGAAACAACGGCTTTTTCGACAAACACTGCATTGTACATGAATTAGAGATTTGGAACACATACAATTGCCCAGACACAATCAAGGAGGTGATAACCGCGGCATGCTCATCGGATCGCCTTACAGAGCCATTTAAGCAGTCTCTTCGGGTGAGTGTGTCTCAACTTGGTCTTGAACTCGGAAGAAACGACTGGATCGTTACCGACAGCGCGTTGTTGCCGAAGGCAGAAGAAGCACCACCCACGCTTGGACGGTCCGTAACTCAACTGCTGACCTATTCACACAAGGCTCTTGAAGGAATTCAGTACGCCTACACGCTGCTCCGCGCGAACTTTGAATCGGCTGATGCACATATGGCGATGATCGGGTCAATTCTTCTCGGAAATGGGAAGGGCCTAAATCTTCCTAAGCCTGAGGAAGTGGCGGCGGGAACCGCAGTCGCATACCTGGAAGAAGATAGCGAAGTGCCTAAGTGGTGGGTGATCGAGGACAATTTGCTTCCGAGTATCGCACTTCGTGAGCTGTCGCCCCAACATCCCACAGCGGCCAAGTTTCTTGGTGCTAAGGTTGGAGATCAGGTTGTTCTGCGCGATGGCTCGATCCAGGCTAGGACAGTCAAAATAAGTTCTGTGCTAAGTAAGTACGTATATCGTTTCCAACAGTGCATGGCAGACTTTGAAGACTGTTTCCCAGGTGAGGAATTTCTTTACCGATTCAACGCGAAGCCCGTTGAGCTTGATGGGCCGCCAGACATTGCAGCAATAGAGCGTTCAGTTGAGCAGCGACATGAGTGGATCAGGCAGGTTGAGCACTACTACAGGAAGTCAGTCCCATCCATGAATGCCTTTGCGCAGATCGCTCATGCTCATGTGCTGGACGTATGCTCCCACCTTTGTGCGACTTCGCACCGCATCAAGTGTTGCCGTGGTTCAAATGAAGAGTTAGGTAGGTCCATGTCGCAACTGAGAGCTTCTAAGGGACTGGTCCTCGAAGGCAGCGCGTTAGCCACGTTGTTCTGTACCGGAATGTTTCGCCACATCGAAGGAAGTAACCTACAGGTGCTCGTGACCTATGGCACGGTTCGGGGCTTTCGTCGGACTCTTTTAGAACGAATGAATACGAAGGCTAGCGGCTTTCTTAGCAAACGCGGTGATCGCTTGGTGTATGAGCAATACTCCGAAGAGCAGCGTGAGACGCTCGTTGCCGAAATGTCTCGCTTCATGGATTGGCTCTATTCGATTGCGGAAATTACGGAAGGAAGTTCTTTAGCAAATGTATTGCCTAACACACGACAGTGGGGACTCAAACACTTCGGTCGTCCGGCGGTCGAATCGGCAGCGATAGCTGCCGCGCGAGACTATGTACTCTGGGCGGACGACCTGCCAGTGTCCGAATTTGCCCAACTGAAACTGGGTGCAAAGTGGGCGTGGTCGCAGTGTGTGCTTTCGCATTTGAACGAACTGCACGTCTTGGCAGAGGAAGCGTTTCATGCTTGCACCGTGTCTTTGCAACGAGCGTCTTATTCAAAGACTCGTGTTACGTCAGAGTGTGTGCTGCACTTCGGGCGTCGTTCCGAATGGCGTGCAGATGACGACGATCTGTCTGTGGTCTTAGGATGGTTGGGCGGCGTGGATGTGCCGCCGGTATCGCTATTAGCAATCGTTGAAGGAGTTCTCCGGCCGCTCGCCTTGGAGAGTGCCTCTTGGGATCGGGCAGCAAGTTGTTTATTCAGCACGGTCCGTGGCCGGTTTGACGGTGAGCAGTTGCTCACCATAATCAAGCAAAAAGTTGAATCCGACTGGGCTTTCGAGGACGAATTTAAGCGATACCTTTTGTCCAAGTTGCAAGGTGCGTGCGACGGAGAGAGCAGCGGTTAGGCAGGTGGCGTTTGACTTCGCCAGTCATCGGAGCAATACTCGGCTCGTCAAAGGAAGCCGTCCGGGAAAACCGGACGGCTTTCGGCGTAAATGGGTATCGTTCTGTCTGCTTTGAGGGTTGCTAATCATGCGTACATTGGCCGCTTTTCTTTGCCTTGTGGCAGCGTCGACGGTTGCCGCCGAAACGTCGATCAATGAGTTCGTTCAGCAGTGAGAGACCAATCGGACAGAACGCATTGCTTTCGCGAAGGACGAACTGGTGAAGAGCCAGCGACGGCTGGCCTTGGAGCGCAAGGGCTCTGTGAACCGGGGTCAGACAGGGGTACGAATCGGAAACAACTTCATTGCGTTCCCAACCGCCGACTCGAAGAAAGCAGCGATCGCAGAATCGACCAAGCGGGTAGAAGAACTCACCGCACTGCTGCAATCGCTGGAAAGCGGCGACGAAGCGGCGTTGCCGCTGTGCGCGCCTGAACAGACCAAGCTCGAAGTCGGCGCGATCGGAACCTACAAGGTCGGGACGGCAATTGACATTGTTGACAACAAGCAGGTCATCGTCGCTATCCCTCGATTCACGGCACCGCAGACGGTGGTGCGCGGTGGCGCACTCGCCACGTCGTCACCGAGGCGGCTTGAGGACATCGTGGTGTGGCTCAAGGGCATGCCAACGGCCGGAATGGTCACTGATGGCCGCGTGGACATGACTACGACCGTTCTGCATGTGACCGGCACGACAACCTACGACATGGAGGATGAGCAGAACACGGTCTTCGTACTTGAGCCATTCGACCTTGAGCCGGCGAAGGCCGCTTGGAAAGAACTACATTCCAGGCCAGTAGCGAAAACGACTAAGCCATCACCGCGAACCTGGACCAGCGCCGACGGGAAGTTCACTTTCGAAGCCACGTTCGTGGGTCAAACTGGTGGGATTGTCAAACTTAGAAAAGCAGACGGCAAGGTAGTTGAGTTGCCGGCTGAGAAGCTGTCGGATGCTGACCGAGCGTGGATCAGCGAGTAACTCCCCTAGTCAATGATTCCATAGTCGCGAAGCACCTTACGAATTGCCTGCCGGGTGCAATCAAACTCCTTTGCCGTTTTGCTCATTGATTCCGTCTCTCGATAGGAGCGAATGATGGCATCATGCTTGCCCCGCAGTTTTCCCGGCAGCATGCAATGACCCGTCGAGTATGTCCCATCTCTTAGACGATCGTGCCGATTTGCTTTTTGCGTTTTGAAGGTGCAGGTGCCGAGCGCCCCATCGCTCTTCTTCATCCCCGGTCCATGCGCTGCCACTAGCCCGCGTGTATCTAGCGAGGAGTCTGCGAATGACTCAGCTACCGCACGGCTAACGATTATGCCTTGGCGGGGTCTACCGGGCACTGCATTCCTGACGTACCAGATTTCGTACCCGTCCGGTCGGGAGTGCAGCTTTACAAGTTTGAACTTTCGCTTGCCCTTATGCGGTCCTGACTTGTGCTTCGATTTCGATCGTCGCACCAGCCTCTTGTCGCTGAGTACGAAGTAGTCGGGATAAAGGGTGCCTTGATAGCGGAGCGGCGCATTCATCGGGGTTCCTTTTGTCTGGAATGAGTGATACCAACGCGGAGACAATTGTTGCTGCAAAGTGGCGTAGTCAATTGAGCCGTCAGAGTATTGCGAAAATCGACGTAACTCCTTAGTGGAAAGTGCTACTGGAAAGTTTGCGAGGTTGTGGAAACCTGCTGGAAACTATTTGGTTACTGGACACTTTGTCGAGCGCACGAAAAAGCCGCTCCCGAGGGAGCGGCAGTTCAAACAACATACTTAGCCAATCACCATTTACCAACCGGGCATTCTGACGACGCCCACGATAGTTTGTCGATGAATCGCTGCTCCCGCACTCACCGGGCATCCACAAACGGCTATGATTCGCTCATTCGTCTTCGTCAGCGTGCGAGGAAAGATTTGGCATTCATCGGGACCGAACCACTCCGATGTGTAAGTCGCACTTACTCCGTCATCGTTGCATGCCGGGTCATGCACCGGCGCACCCATTCCGAATCCGACCACCCATTGCAATTGCATGTCGCGTGATGTCGCTCTGAAGTGATACGCCAACGGATCGACGCATTCTTGGGCCGCAACGCGAGAAGCAATCCGTGTTTTCCGAAATCGATGCCCCGCAGAAGTTGTCGAGAATTTCTCCAAGGACGTACTCGCCTTGCATCTCTTCGCACTGATGGCAACTAGCGTTCGTCCAGCCGCCGGCACCGAGATCGACGATGTACTGCTTTGGCGGAAAGAGATGCGGCAAGCAGCCGCAGACTTTATCGCACGACGGGCAGGACGGTTCGGCCGGCGTCGTGGTCGATTGATGCTTGTCGATTTGAAACGCGGTAAAGCGAGGCGTTCCGGCGTCACCGCCGACGCCCGCGAACACGCCGCCTTCAATCTCGGTTGCGACCGCAACAACGGCCGCTTGCTGCATGATCGCGGTGATGTGCGTTCAAGTGAAGCAGACGTTCAATGTTTAGAAGAAGCCCAGCCCGAAGCTGCCCGTCGTAGTGTCGGTGCTGGCGCCCAGAAGCGTTTCTGCAACGCCGTCGCGATTATCCGATAGCTAAAAAAAAGAGCCAATGGTGCAGGGCCGTCGGCCCTGCACCATTGGCTCAAGGTTGACGCTTTAGGCAGCCGCGCCGCCGCTCTGACCTGGAGCTGAAGGATCCGTAGGAGGCACCATCGGATTAGCGTTCCGTTCAGTTTTCGCAAACTCGAGAGCTTTGCGAATCGTCGGCTCGGTCTTCCCAAAATGACCTACGGCCGCCTTCATGGTGGCACCAGGCTGCCGCAGAAAATGCTCCACCGCCTGAGCATTTTCGCGAGACCAGTTGGGTAGCGTCGGCCGGCTGACCGATTTGCCAAAAGCGTCGATACCCAGCTGTTCCTTCGCATAACGAAGTGAAGCGCGGATCGTGGGAACGCTCTTCTGGAAGTGCTTGGCAGTCAGTTCCATGGAGGAATGGGTGCTCAAACGGTATTCCGCGACTGCCTGAGCATTTTCCTCCGCCCAAGAAAGCGTATCAGGCACGGTGAACTGATCATCGCAAAACCATTCAGCGCCAAGACCCGCGAAACGATTGGTGTCGGTCGCGAAATCGTTGGCGTCCTCCGCCTGCTCGTCGTCCTCGATGGCCCCGGCCATGTCCAACCGTCCCCGGCGCCGAGGGGTTCCCAGGTAGCGAGCCTGCTTAACAGCTGGAGGCAGAGGGGGTGGCTCGGATCCATCGCGAACAAAGAGATCCAAGTCGCTAGTCAATGCCCCCAGCTTGCAGGTGCGGATCGTCACAACTCCCGCTTCGTCACACCAAATCGTATCGATGTGATGTGACAGCATTACGTTCATCGCTGATGGGTTGCTACTGTCCAAGATGGTAGCCAGTTGCTGTAACCGCTCAACGACCAGTTGCGGATCGAGAACGCTCTCTCGCTGCTTTTGCTGAGCCAGGCGTTCCTCGCGATCACCATCGATCTGCCGAATCCGGACCTGAGCTTTTTCAAGTTCAGCCTCCACATTGATCCGGACTATAGTCGAGAGCGAAGGATTGCCCAGGGTTTGCAGCCAGCCGCGGCACTTCTCCTCCAGCTCGCGTTTTTCCGCGAGAAGGGCGGTAGCTAGGTCCGGCTGCTCAGCTTCGTAGGCCGAGAGTTCCCGGCGGACAACCTCAATGAACTCAACTAACGCTGGATGACTCGGGTCACTGTGATGAAGGTTGAGCCGCTCACGCAGCAGCGCCATCACGGTCTCTCGCAACCAAGCTTCCGGCACTCGCGTCTCATTGTGGCAAAGACCTCCAGGCAGCCCTGAGCACGTGTAGCCGACGTAGCGCCGCTCGTCGCCGGATACCGTAATGTAAGTGGGGCTGGACCGGGGGATCATCCGCCGCTGGCACGCTGCACAACGAACGAGCCCAGTGAGCGGATACTTGAGTGCCACACCGGGCGCATTTAGCCCAACCAGCTGGGGCTCAGCTTCTTCAGAGTTCGTGCTCTTCTGGTTTTTGTTCTTGCGACGAGCTTCACGAAGAGCCTGCACTCGGTCCCACCGCTCGCGAGAAACGATTGCCTCACAAAAGTCCGGGATTCTGAGCCACTCCTCTTCAGGCAAGGGCTCTTTGACCCGAACATCCTCAACGATGCCAGTGCAATTCTTCCCCCAGACGTACTCTCCGTAGTAGAGAGTGTTATCGAGAATCCATCCCAAAGTCGCCGGGTGGAACGGTTTCAACTCTTCCGGAATCCGAGGGTCGTTTTGGAGCGCCACGCTGATTCGCGAAGTACCGAAACCCAGCTCATCTGCCAGGCGGAAAATCTCCTCAATGATCCAGCGTGTTTTGGGGTCGGGTTCAGGCGCCTTGTGGTCGATGGTTTCTACGCCGTTTACCAGAACATACACGGGTCGCAGCCGCATTCCGAACGGAACGGAACCCCCAGGCCAGTGTTTCAGTCGGACTGCATCCTTCTTGCCACGGAGCACGTTGTGGGCTTTGACTTTGCCGTCTTCGCTGGCGCGAATTGACTCGACCATACCGAGGGCTTTGCCGGCGGTGGAAGTTGGGTCCGTGAAACCGCTGTTGGCGGTGAGCACGAGCACACCCATTCTCTTGAGTCGCGCACGAACGGCGTCGCCTTCGTCCTCTCGACTTAGACGCTCCCAGGTATCGACTAGAATCAGAGTAGCTTGGACGGAGCCGCTTTTAAGCTCCTTCAGCATCCGCTGGTACTCTGGCCGCTTGCGGGAGTACCTGGCCGAGATGAAGTCATCTCGGTAAATCTTTACGATCACCCAAGGAACCCCCAGGCGACGCATTTGTTCTTTGATGGCCGCCAACTGTTGCTCGGGCGAGCGAGGATTTTGTCCCTCCTGCGACATGCGCAGGTAGATCACCACCCGCCACGGCAAAAACATATCAAACGTCGTTTTGAGCACTAGACTTCCCCTGCGTGTGGTTGGGGCGTTCATGGATGTCTCGGGCGATCAACCGTCCGAGAAAAAGCATCAGTTCGTCCCGCCGTCGCTTGCGAAGCTGCTCCACTGCGAGCTGCTGTTCTCGGTGCGACGGATTGCTAGCCAGGGGAATTCCGGCCAACAGGATTAGGTCACAAAGGCGTTCTTTGGTCCGCTCGGCGTTTGCACGTGCCGGATCATCGTGTGGTGGTCTATTGGTCGAATGCATGGAGGATCCTTGGTTCGAAGTGACCGAGAAGAGGCTTCGCCGGGGAATGGTCGAGCTGACTCGGAGCTGCCACTTGGCCGCGACGGCAGGCTCGTGTCTGATCGAGCGAGTTGGCGGCGCTGTGCTAGGACGTGTTTGGGAGCAACAGCAGCACGCCATACCGCCGGAGTGGACAGATAAAAAAAAGATTTTGCGACGCCGCTGGAGTAGGTTCACCAGCGGTGGCGATGTGACCGTGGCGCCGAACGGAGCTCACGCCGGCGGCAAATCACCGAACATAAATGCGGCCAGTGGCGACGAGGCGGGCCCTCAAAAAAGCGTTTTCGGCGGTTTGGCGCTGTGGTACCCGCGTCTGTCGCAGGCCGCTTTTTTGCCGTGTTTTGCCGTATGGATCGATGATTCTCTCAAACTTCGGCTTGTTCCAATTGCCTATCTGGGGAAAGCTGAAGCTTGGTTTTCAGGTGTTCCGCGTCGCATCGCTTGAAGACCGCGAGTGCGAAATCGCGGCGAATTGCCGAATCATGCAGCAAGGAGGTGTGCCTATGGTCGCCGGACGCGAAGAGCGGACAAGTGAACTTTACGGACAGATGGAGGTCTCATCTGCACAGCAAGCAGGCTCGCCGGTCAACGGACGAACGACTGTGGTACAGCAGTGCTGCTGGAGACCAGACGCGCGACTACTGCCGGGCCTTGGCGAGGGTGTGGCGGTCAGCTTCCGCATCCTTTCTTACTTGGACGGGAACCGCCGGTTAGTGCCATGTGCCGGTATGGACGAATACTCTCGGAGCGCCACGCGTATCGGGCTGGAGATACTGGCTCACCGCTACGGCCTGCCGCCGGACCAGCGGCAGGACTACGAGATGATGCTCATGCTGCATCGCCGCTTGCCCGCCACCAAGGCTTGGTTGAAACGACAATTCTCGTCGTTGACGGATCTGGTCGTGAAACCGAGTGGCCGCGGCAGCGATCACATGGGCACCAACGTGCTGCCGGACAACCTGGGAAAGACGCCGGATGGCCGGAACAGAAAGTGGTCCGTGAACCGGTTGATCGCCGAAGGGCATGAACGCCTACGAAAGGTTTTATCAGAAGGCGATTTGGACGGTGCCGCCCTTGCGGCGGCACTGGCTACGGCTAAACCTCGAGACGCAATCGCGCACGGCCTTATGGCAGCTGCGGAGCTTTCTCCGTTAGCTCTGAATGGAGATCAGATTCGTCGACTCATGCGGCTGGCCATGGTTGACCTTGGACCGCAGCAACCTGCGAATCATGAAGACATCCTGGACTGGGTGACGGCACGTCTCAGAGCATCGTGGAATGCTCATGTGGCGGACACGAATGCGGAGTTCGATGCTTGGTTTCAGGGGGGCAGCAGCAATCTCGTCAAAGCTCTCGCGAACTTGTCTGGTCACATCGGCGGACGGCTTCCTCGCGAAGACGTCGAATGGGCACTAGTTGAACTGATGTCGAAAAGTCTTTGGTATGCAGCCGATTGCCAGAATGCTTTCGCGCAGGCGGTGGCCCAAACGCTCTCGCCACGGTTGGATCCAGCTGAACAGTCCGTATTTAAGCAGTGGTACCAGCCTCAGGAGTACCTGGGAGGATTGACGCTGCCGTTGATTTTGGAGCGTAATCGGCTTTTACGACCGATTTTGCGTCGGATCTGGCTAGAACCAGAAAACCGCAACTTCCACGGCGTCTTGTGGCGGATGCTGGAGTTCTACACGCAAATGACTGCGGCGCGCCGAAGCGCCGATCGAAACGCAAAGTCGAAGCCTCGCACAACCTCTCGGGTCACTCCGGATGAGGACCACGCCGAACATCACCAGCGAGAAGCGAGTGAGCTCACAAAGATGCTCGCGGTGAAGGGAGGCATTATCTGCCGTAGCGATAAATGCCGAATTCGGTACGAGGTTGATAACAAGCCAAACGCGATCGAGATTCGGGGTGTATGCGGTCGGCACGGTCGTTTGAACCCGATCCAATTAACGATGGAGGATGCGAAGGAGATGATGCGCCCAAGCGATTCCCGTCCGCATCGCTTTTGAATGCCAGCGTGAACTACCGTAGCCGCTCCCGAAAACGGCTTGCAGTCCGCAAGTCGGGTTGCGACTCCTGTGGGTCGATGTCGACCGGAATTCCCTTGTCCTGTGGACGGAGTTCACAAGACAAGGGAAGCCAAGATGGCCGACGAGTATGTCCAGCCGAGTGAAGCAGCTCGGCGACTAGGGATTAGCGTCACTACGCTTTACGACTGGTTGAGCCAGTCCGATTACGGTTTGCTGAAGATTCGCGGCGAGCCAGTGACCATCGAATACCTACAATCTGGGCCCGCGGGGCATGGCCGGATTAGGATCGCGTCCGGCGAGATAGATCGGATTTTGGAATGCACGCGCGTGCGGCCTAGAGGAACTGTGATGCGGCGCCCGCCGTTGAAGCAAAATGACTACCCGGGGATTAACGTCCCGCTCGGACGTCCTGGCGGGTACCAGAGCCCTTAATGTCGCCATCCGGCGATGTGAAAGCGGCCCAGGAGCAGCTTACGCTGTTGCAAACCAGGTCAGCGACTTTGAACCCTTGGGCTACGTCCAACGCCTCCTCAGATAGTCGATCTGGGCGGTTGTGGCCGACCTGTTCAGGCTGGGTCCGTGCTGGTTCCTGGGTACCGACGACTTCGTCCATGAATCGCTTTGCCTTGTCCGGCAAGAGAGTGTGCCGACTTCGATCGTAGGCGGCCAGCCGCTCGGTCTCTCACTCGGGCCTCTCCTTGCCGTTCCCCTTGACCAGCGGTGCACGCCGATGAGGCTTCGCGACTTTCTGCAGCATCGGGTCCTGCGAGCGATCCGGGCGGCGGCTAGGCATGACGGGTTCACCAGTGCCGAGCAGCGCTTAAGCGACGCACGGTCGGCTTAGCGTCTCTTGCGAGTTCGCTTTGACTTTCGTTCTTTTGGCAATCTGAAGTCTCTCCCGAAAAACACTTGCATTGCTGCTTCGAGGCGCGGAGTTGGATCGATGCCGAAAATCATCTGCAGCAAACAGACGGCCACCATGAAAATGCAGGCGAAAACCATCGCCCCAAAAATCCATTCGTACATAACGCCGCTCCATTAAGAGATGGACAGCTGAGCTATATCAATTCTCAGACGGAGTCGGAAGATTAATAAGTGGCGTCCGCCGCGCCGCTACCAGGCGAAGCGGATCGATGGACTGCTGACCGAGGTCGCAGCGATCTCGCCCTTCCACGGGGAATGAATTGGCTGTCCGCAGGGACAGCGGCGGCCGCTCTTTGACAATCTGCTTGATTGGCCATTCGACCAGAGATTCTTAGCTTTGATCTAGATCGGTCGATCCATCCACGCTTTCTGGGGTGACGTGGACATCCTTAGAGTCTTTGGCGATAGGTTTAGCCTCCGCCTTGCTCTTTTGCGCCTCACGATCGGCAATCTCCTGAGCGAGCATCGCCCTTAACTCGTCGCCTTGCTCTGTCCAGAACTTGGCTTCCATGGAGTACGCCTCAGCTCGCGTTGTGGGGCGAAACCTAATTACAAACGGTCGCATTCTGTGCCAAACTCGATCAATTTCTTTCTCGGCAATAAATCGCATCAGAGAACGCGATGTCGGGTGGTCGACCTTCGCCGAAGCCATTGAAAAGGGGAAGGGTTCACGATTGTGCCGAGCCCAAACATCTAGTTCGGCGGCGAGAGTGAGAACATCGGTTGTGTAGTAGCTAGACATCTCAATCCGCTCGCTACCCAACCTCCACTGGCGTTCGAATGCTTCGTGGTCGAACTCGCCGCTGCTCTTGACGGAAGGCGGACTAAAGAGTACGCCTTTAGAGAGGGCGATCAGCTTGGGAGATACTATTTTCTCCTCGTAGTCATGTGCCAGTTCAGAGATCACTATCGAGTAAACAGACTTTGCGGACTCCCCATCGCGCACGGCCTGCCAGTAGGCAGCCCTCGCTTGTTCCTCCATTTGCGCGATCTCAACAAGCTTTTCTCTCTTTATGAACATGGGTGCAGGTAGGCGCCCGTCAAGCCCGTCGAGAGCTTTTATTGACTCTTCGTCCCAGATGCCGGTTTGAAATAACTGCGAGTTGTCACCCCCTGCGAGTAAAGTACCGAAGATTTTCGGCGGTGAACCATCGAGGAATAAGTCCACAGACGTCTGCTGTGCTGAAACGAGCCGATTTGCCGCAACGATATGTCGTAAATCATCGACTGTCGCTCGATGCCAAAGTATATGGCCAGACCAATTGAACGCTTCCTTGCCGTCGCTGGTAAGCGGCATGCCAACGACTACCGGGTAGTCGTCAGATTGATTCTTTAGCGGGTTGGTAAACACTTGGATGGTTGACGTGTGGACGTCCACCATAACTCGTGCCGTGACGTCGATTCGTTTGACCCGACTTGCCTTCGTAGGGCCGAATTCGATATAGCTGATCTCATCTGGGATGCCCTGATCAGATTCTTTGTGCACCGTCAGTGCGCAGCCTGATTCAGGAGCCAATTGAACCGACACTTCCGCCCGCCGGCTTGCTGCGATAAGTACCCAAAACGATGGCAGCAAAGATGCCGCTTCCTTGGGAATTGTTTGTGAAATGGTCATACTCTCCGCAGGCTGTTCGCCTGTGTGCGATTCCATCTGGTCCCGTTGTGCAGGAGACGGCACAAGAAAGTCGACGAGTTGTTCGAGGGAATGACGTCCCAGGAGGGCAATCTCTTCGAAAAGCCGAACCTGCTGCTGCAACCTTTCCTGGCCACCAACCATTTTCCAGACGGCATGCCTAATTGAAGGGTCCAGAATGATTTCTGGGTTGTCGTATAGTTCAAAAAGTGTTCCGGTGAGAACCGCCGATGCGAGCAACGGCGCCTTGACTATCGCGGAACTAAGTGGCTTGTATTGCAGAGCCACACGATGGGCCGACGGGCACCGTGAGAGCAGAACCTTAACTGGATCATCGGGCGACAGCCGCGCTACTTGCACTGAGTAAGCGCAGTCGATTTGAGGGTATAGCGTGTTCTCGATAAACGCTCGACCAAAATTGCTCCGTAGGAGTTGCGGTTCCCACCTCGTCCTGAACCTGCCAATCAGTCGTTCTTCCTTGACATCGATTTGGCGGCACAACTCGAAAAGCTGCGAAGCACGGCTGTTTGTGGCAAGCGACAAATGCCCGTGCCCATCGTTTGCAATGAAGCCAAACTTTTCCAAGTCAGCTAACGCGCGGCGTATATCCCGCTCCTGACTCGGTCGGTCTCCGTTTATTTCTGTGCAATACTGAGACAAATCGACTCGATTGGCGACTAATTTGTCGTAGAGGCCGCACGTCTCACTTATCACGTCGGATTCAGTGCGGGGCTTTGAATCAGATATGGCGGTGGTAACCAGGAGTTTCCACTGCGGTTCCAGAGTCCAATCAATAACGATGGGCAGAGGATCACTGGCTAAGCCGCTCAGCTTCAGCTGTTTCACTAAGTCACTTCTAGCACTGATGGCCTTCTTTAATACGCGAGACCGAATGTCCTTCTCGATCGCCGGAGATTCGATACGGACCTCGTAGCAGAGAGCGCCGTTCATGGGTGCGGGGCCAAATATTGCCTGATGCCTGAACCAGTGAGGGAAAGACTCTGCATCTTCAATCGCTCTAAACCTGCGAATTTTCTCATTCGCCCGGTCAGCGCTGATGTCGAGTTCATCGATCGCGAAGATCATTGCCGCAAGCACGCGTAGCCGAACGCTTTCAAAGGCCCGAGGAATTGCAGTTTCCTTCAGTTCCTCCCAGGTTGCTTCATCGCCGATCCGAGTGGGCCGATGGCCGCGACAAATCTCAGCTAGCACGTCGGCCTCTCGAAAACTTTCGAAGCCTAGCTCCTGCCAATGAGTTTTGATCACATCTCCCACCCGAATGGCATGGTCGCGTCGTGTTTGCTGACGTGAATCTTCGTCCGAATCGTCCGCGGCCCTTCCGACCATTCCCAGATCGTGGTAGTGGCATGCGAGGGCAAGGTAGAAAAGTTCCAACGAAGACAGTTCGGAAATCAAGGCGTCGCCGAGCAGCATCGCACCAATTCGTTCGACAGTGGTCGTGTGCTTCGGAGTGTGATCGGTTCCTGACGGAAAACTTGAAGTAGCGAGCTCTAGATAAAGGTGCGACTCCTGTATCAAGCGAGCCGCCCGCGCGGCAAGGCCCGAATCTCTTGATGCGAGAGTCGCGACAATTGGGTGTTCCTGCTTATCCAGCATTCGATTGTCTTTCACAAACCACGTTGAGGTTCCAGTCAGTGACTATGCCCGCCAGGCTGTGACGCTATAGATCTTCGGAGAAGCCATCGGGATCGCGTGGCCGCGCTTTGTCGTATACCTTGTAGTTTTTCAACATGGCATTGATCTCCTCGTTAAACGGGAGCGATAGGCGATCTCGGAGCAGCTTCATACAGCCGAGCGTGAGGACGGACGAGACATGCAAGACCGCACCGATCCTTTCGGCATCGGGTCCGAGATTCAGCTTGAGCGAGCCTCCGAATCCGTCGGTGCGGAAGTAGTCAAAGACGTTCAGTCCGTGAACAGCAAGCGACTGGTCTTTGTAGATTGTCACATAGTGCCGCAGCAGTCCGTAAGATTTCGCAAGGTTCCGAATACTCACTCCGGCATAGCACTTCGCATGCTCTTGTCGCTGTACCCAGCCATCGCCGATCGCTCGACTCGCGGCGGCAGCCGTGTGTTTGATCACTTCCTTGTCCTCAATCAAATCGAGCATGTCATGCAGGCCAGCAGCCTCCCAGTTCTTCACTTGGGAAGCACGTTCATTGCAGATGTGGGCTAGGTAGAGTTTGCACCGCATGTGGGTGTCGAGCCGCTTCAAGGAAACGCGAGGCCGCTGCGGCTTAATTTCATGCTTGCATTTCGGACACAGCTTCGGTTGTGTGCCCCTGATTTCCTTCAGGTGCACGTCGCCATCCATGAGCTTGGTTCTAGGCTTCAGGATGAAGTAAAGAGACAGAGTCGACTCGAACAGCGCGCGGGCTATAATGTTCGCGTCGTGGCCGAGGCCCAGCTCACACAGCGAGATTACCGCTCGGTGGTGCTTCAATATCTTGGCAAAGATGCCAAGGCAGACTTGCAGCACTGGCTTGGGAACTCCACGCGGAATTTTCTGGAGGCCGAGATCGCCGCTGCCTGACTTGCGATTGGCACCGATCACGTTTAGGCCAAGGTCCAAGACCGCGACGGCGTCATCAAGGTTTTGACAGAAGATTCGTCGAATCCCCCGGGAAGCGGCTTGCTCAAGTGGCAGGAGGTTTCCTCGAATGCCAACTACGGCAGTCAAATTCAGTTCTTCAGCGAGCCGGTCCAGCGACAAACCGTCAAGCACAAGTTTGCCATGGGCGAACATCAACAAGTCATGCTCGTCGATACCGGTTGAAGCAGCGATTGCCTCCATCTCACCAAACCGGTTGCACAATTCCGTGCGAATAGAGTTCAGCATACGCACCTGAGGACGGCACTTGGATGTCGGGAGGCATTTGAAGATAAGCTTTCGGGACTGCTAGCTCTACTCCTTCGAGCCGAGCGCATTCAGAGGACGTCGTCTGGGCCTGACAGTGGCTACGGAAGAGCCACTTCTTACGCGGCTTCGGTTTGGCCGTTTCTGTCGGCGCCGGCGGAGTGATAGAAAGACCCAGGTATTCGGCCAACTTGTCGAGAGTGGCCGATTTCACACTGCCGCCTTGGAGGAACAATCGCATGCTTCCCCGGTAAGTCCCGGTGTCCTTCGCTAGCCGGTAGTGAGGCAAGTCCCTTGCTCGAAAGTGGGCGCGTAATGGTTCGGTATGCGTCATGCTCGCCACAAGTCCCTTGGCGATTCGATTCCGATCGCGGTCCACAATGGATCTTGATAGCTCTGGCCCCATTCGCGACCGTAATGCTCGAACGCCACCTGGGGCGTATTTCCCAGCAACTCAGCAAGCGTTTCGATGGTGCAACCCGCGCCCGCGTTCCAGTAGCCCGATAGCAGCCGATGGGCGAACGTGTGCCGACACGTGTAGCAAGAAAATTCGCTACGTACTGGATCGAGGTCCCATTGCAGCGCTCGCTTAATCTTCCGAAACCTAGCCCCGCCAGTCACCTTCTTCCAAGGCCTTCCCTGCGCATTGGGAAACAGAGGCGCGTCTTTGTCGGCGCTATGCAACCGAGTTAGCAATAGTTTGGCCACTTCCGAACGAACCGGAATTTTGCGAGTCTTCTTTGTTTTCGAGGAGTAAACTCGCCAGAGCATCCCGCCGTTCACTAGCTCCGCATCGCGAACTCGAAGACGGGCCAGTTCACAAAATGGTCGCAGTCCGGTGTGAATGGCGGCGAATAGAAATTCTCGGAACGCTTTGTCGGCCGCCTTGTAGATCCCCTCTTCATCGCCGGGACTAAACGACTGCAACCTGGGGCATGGACTCGGCTTGGGAAAACCTCGGAACGGATTCCGAATTCCGTGACATTCCCGGGCGAATTCAAAGGCTGAGATGACGACCGTCAACGCGTTCCGACGCGTCACCGGTGATCGCCAAGTTGGGTGAGAATCCACCCAGTGCTCAAGATGCGCCTTGTGTAACTGGTCGATCGGCAGGGCGCCGCAGTAACTCGCAAAGTCGTTCATTGTGCGGCGTACGTGCTGCCCATGCTCGTCGCAGATGCGCCCACTGCGTACTCGCGCATCACAGGACTGAACGTATTCAGAACACACGGCAGCCACGAGAGCGACCGCCTTTTGGTCGGTCATCACCTCGGCACTAGGTTTCCATTCGTTTCTCGCTTTCAGTCGAGCGAGAGCCAGATCCGCAGCTTGCTTGTTAGCTTCGCCTTTGATCCGCTTTCCGGCTGTGTCGAGAAGGGCATTGCGCCGCTTTGTGCCAGGCGGCGTGAAGTACCAGGCATCGGTTTGCTGCCAATACCATGCTGAACCGGCGGCACGCCTTCGTCTGGAGGGCGCGGGCGGTGTCTGTTTCGACTTTTCGAGTGTCATGCAATTGCTCTCTTCCGAACGGTGCCATTCCGCTTCTTCGGAAGCTTGGGCTGTTCGCCAATCGCTGCCCAAAGCGGAGCCTGGTAATGCTGTCCCCACTCTCGGCCGTAGTGGTCGAAAGCCACCTTCGGTGTGTCCCCAATCAACTCAGCTACTGTTTCAATTGAACACCCGACGCCATCCGTCCAATAGCCGGACAGCATCCGATGCACGAAGGTATGCCGGCAGGTGTAGCAGCTGTACTTCCCGCGAACAGGATCCTGGTCCCAGCCCAGTTTCTTGCGCAAGTTGCGAAAGCGAACCACGCCAGTCATCCGCTTCCACTGCTGTCCCTTGGTGTTGCGGAAGAGTGGTAGGTTCGAGCCTGGTGGCGAGTCTTTGAGCAGTTGCACCACTAGCTTGGCAACCTCCGGGCGAACCGGAATCTTGCGGGTCTTTTTCGTCTTGCTGGAGTAGACTCGCCACATCATCCCGCGTGGCGTGTGCTCGACGTGTTCTGCCGTGAGTTTCGCGAGTTCGCAAAAGGGCCGCAGGCCCGTATGAAGTGCCGCAAACAGGAAATTCCGAAACCGCGGTTCGAGGCTCGCGTAAAGCACTTGCTCGTCATCCGGACTGATTGACTGTAGCCGCGGCTTCGGAGTGGGTTTCTTTAGGCCCTTCAGAGGATTGGCGACTCCGAACATTTCCTCAGCTCGATTGAAGGCTGCGAGCACCACGCTGATGACGCCCCGATGGGTTTCCGTACTTCGCCAGCTGGCGTGGCCATCGATCCAAGTAACGATGTGCCCCTTCTTAAGTTCGGAGAGTGGGAGTGCTCCGCAGAACGAGCACAAATCGTTAAGCCAGCCCTTGGAACTCGTCCAGTGGCTCGCGCTCATCGACCCTTTTGCGACGCATCGCTCGCAGTACTGCAGGTACTCGGAGCACACCCGAGCAACGATCCACTCATCGTGAATCAGGTGATCGGGCCGATCGTCGGCCACGGCTACCTTGACCTTGGCGAGAGCCCGCTCTGCCGCAGACTTATTTGCCAGCCCCTTGATGCGCTCGCCCTGATCGTCGAACAGAGCCATTCGCCGCTTGGTTCCCGGCAGCGTGTAGTACCACGCGTCAGTCTGCTTCCAGTGCCACGCCGATCCATGCTGCTGGCGGCGCTGTTTTCGTTTCCGACCCATCACTAAACCTCTCGCCTGTTGACCCACAATTCGGGGCGGCCGATACTAGCGCAGCCACTCCGCTCCCCTGGCTTATCAGCTCGGTGATCCATGTACAGCTGCCAGTTCGGACGATTTGCTCGCCCAGGATTCGTTCCGGCTTTACTACACTTAATTGCTACACTAATCATTGCCGCCACAGGGTCTCTCTCGACAATTCGTCCGGCATTCTCCGAGGAAAAAGCCAGAGAATCTCGTGTACCAAATATAGTTTTGATACTTGCCGACGATTTGGGATACGGCGATCTCGGCTGTTACGGCCAGAAGCGGATCAAGACGCCCGAGATCGATCGGATGGCCCGCGAGGGGATGCGGTTTACGAATTTCTATGCGGGTTCGACCGTTTGCGCTCCTTCTCGCTGCGTGCTGATGACCGGCTATCACACGGGGCATTCGCTGATTCGCGGCAACGCCCGCGAGCCGCTGCGCCCCGAAGATGTCACGCTCGCGGAAGTGTTGAAGTCGGCGGGCTATCGGACTGGGCTGACCGGCAAATGGGGGCTCGGCGAAGAAGGAACGACCGGCGTGCCGACGCGGCAAGGCTTCGATTACTTCTTCGGCTACCTGAACCAGCATCACGCTCACAACTACTATCCGGCGTATCTGTTCCGCAACGAGCAGCGCGTGCCGCTGGCGAACGAAGTTCCCGGCGAAGGGGATTATGGGACCAACGTCGCCACGAAGAAGGTCGAGTACAGCCACGATCTGGTCGCCGACGAGGCGCTGAAGTTCGTGGAAGAGAACCGCGATCGGCCTTTCTTCCTCTATGTCGCTTTCACGCTGCCCCACGCCAACAACGAGGCGGGCAAAGCCGGCATGGAAGTGCCCGATTTGGGCGAATACGCGAATACCGATTGGCCCGAACCGCAAAAAGGGCACGCAGCCATGATCAGCCGCATGGACAAAGACGTCGGTCGGCTGTTGGCGAAACTCAAGGAACTGAATCTCGACGAAAACACGCTTGTCCTGTTCGCTTCGGACAACGGCCCGCATCGTGAAGGAGGGAATAATCCCGACTTCAACAACTCCCGCGGCCCCTTTAGTGGCATCAAGCGGTCGCTGACCGAGGGTGGCATTCGCGTCCCCCTCATCGCCCGTTGGCCGGGAAAGATCAAAGCGGACAGCGAGAGCGATTTTGTCGGCTGCTTTCAGGACATGATGCCCACCTTCGCGCAGCTCGCTGGCGCGACCGCCGCAGTGCCGGCGAATATCGACGGCATTTCCTTCGTCCCAACGCTCTTTGGCCAGCCCGACCAGCAGAAGCAGCATGACTATCTTTACTGGGCTTTCTACGAAGGGGGCGCGGGACAAGCGGTGCGATTCGGCAACTGGAAAGCGGTGCAACAGCCGTATCATTCCCCCATTCGCTTGTACGATCTGAGCAGCGACATCGGTGAGACGAACGACCTGGCAGCCGAGCGCCCCGAACTGGTGAAGCAGGCTGCGGCGCTGATGCAACAGGCGTACACGCCGAGCGAAAAGTGGACCTTTCCCAAGCCGGGCGAGACAGGCGGCAAAAAGGGGAAAGGCAAAGCCGCGGCGAAAGCGAAGACCAATTAGCGAACCTCGCGTTGATTGGTTGGTGAGGATCGGACGGATTAGGAGCGTCGAGTTTTTCGATCTGGGCGACGGGAGACGCGAGCGATGGAAACCTATCGACACTCAGGACGCGCCCCGCTTGTGGCTTCGGCCCTCACGCTGCTTACAGGGCTGGTGGCTGCGCTGATCGGCGCGTTCGTCTACGCCTGGTTGGTACAGTGGATTCCGCTGATCTACATCAACCTGCTCGCGACGGCCGGCTTTGGCGCGCTCGTAGGCGCCGCAGTCGGCGTCATGGCCCGCGTGGGGAAGGTTCGCAGCAACTTGTTGGTCGGGCTAATGGGGCTGTTTTGCATGGCGGTAGGCGTGTGGCTCTATTGGGGCGCCTCGTACCGAGCCATGTTCGGGGCCGAGGAGGGGCTGCGACCTTGGGGGCCGACGCTGCTGGCCGATTACGCGCGGCATCTTTTCGAGAACGGCTCGTGGGGGCTGAAGAATGGGGAGCCTATCAAGGGGTGGCTCCTGGTTGCCGTTTGGGTCGCGGAGGTCGGCATCCTGTTTTATATCGCGCGGAAGACGGCGCTCATCTGCATCGGTCAACCATTTTGCGAAGCGTGTAACGAGTGGACCCAATCGGAGCTGGCGGTCGCTCGGTTCGACGCCACAGGCGACGAGGAAGTCTGGCAGCGCGTTGTCACCGACGACCTGCCCGCGCTTGGCGAGGTTCCGCTGCTGGCGGACGACCAGGCGAACTTCGTCCGGCTCGACTTCGCCAGGTGCCCCAAATGCGAAAACAGCAACTTCATGACGCTCGTCGCCGTGCAAATCACGACCGACAGCAAAGGGAACACCAAGACCGCCGAGCGCAAGCTCATCGAGCACGGTGTGCTGACCAGCGAACAATCCCAAATTATCCGCCATCTGGCGGAGCTGGCTGAAGCCGAGGAAGCGAGCGATCCTCCGGAGGATGAGCCTGATGCGCTGAGTGACAATGATGCGCAATCCGGCGGCGCGGTTTCGTAGCGCGAATTCAAAGTTGTCAAAGGGCAACCGATGCGTGGTATTCGAACGGGCATTTGCCTGGCGCTGTTGTTGACGGCATTGGTGTGCGGTGGCGAGGCGACCGCGGACGAGCCGCTGCGGCCAAACTTCGTGGTCATTCTTTGCGACGATCTCGGCTATGGCGATTTGGCCTGTTTTGGCCATCCGACCATCAAGACGCCGAATCTCGATCGGCTGGCGACAGAAGGGATTCGCTTTACTGATTGTTACTCGGCGTCGCCCGTTTGTTCGGCTTCGCGGGCTGGGCTCTTGACCGGCCGCACGCCAAGCCGCGTTGGCGTGTACGACTGGATTCCCGCCGGACACGCAATGCATCTCAAGGCGAGCGAACGCACCATCGCCACGCTCCTCAAAGACGCGGGATATGCGACGTGCCACGTCGGCAAGTGGCACTTGAACGGCAAGTTCAATTCCCCCGCTCAGCCGCAGCCCGGTGATCACGGCTTCGAGCATTGGATGAGCACGCAGAACAACGCGGCTCCCTCGCACGAGAACCCGACCAACTTCGTCCGCAACGGTCAGCCGATCGGCAAACAGGATGGCTATTCGTGCCAGATCGTAGTCCGCGAAGCGATCGATTGGCTGGCCAATCGGCGGGACAAAGAGAAGCCGTTCTTCCAGTTCGTGTGTTTCCACGAACCGCACGAGCCGATCGCCTCGCCGCCGGAACTCGTGGCGAGCTACCCGGACGCGAAGGAAAAAGGTCAGGCGCTCTACTGCGCGAACGTCACCAACATGGACCGCGCTGTCGGCGAGCTGATGCGGGCGCTCGATGACCTGAAGCTGCGCGACAACACGCTCGTCTTCTTCACCTCCGACAACGGCCCCGAAACGCTCAACCGCTACCCGAACGCCTGGCGCAGCCACGGCTCGCCGGGGCCCCTGCGCGGCATGAAGCTTTGGCTCTACGAAGGAGGCATCCGAGTCCCCGGCATCCTCCGCTGGCCGAGCGCCGTGAAGCCAGGCCAAACGATCAAGGAACCCATCTGCAGCCTCGACCTGCTCCCCACGTTCTGCGCGCTCGCCGGCGCAACCGTCCCCACAGACCGCCCACTCGATGGCCAAAACATCACCGCACTACTCCGCGGAGAACCGTTCCGCCGAGAGCAGCCGCTGTTCTGGCACTACCTCCGCGCCCTCGGAGGTAATCAGGTCGCCCTGCGCGACGGCAACATCGTCCTGCTAGGCCGCACCGACACAAAATCGGACAAGCAAAGCGAGGAAGCCAGCGGCTTCGCCACAATCAAATCCGCGCGCCTGACCGAGCTTGAAGCGTTTGATTTGGCGAAAGATTTGAACCAGAGCCAGAACCTGTTGCCGGCGTCGGCGCAGCAGCTCGAAGGCCAAATTGAGAAGCTGACAACGAAATATCAGCAGGTTCAGCAGGAGGGGCCAACCTGGAACAGCAAGCCGTGAGAGCTCAAGCAAGCTTGTTTGGGCGAAATCAAACGCGGGCGTGATCCCTCCCACATGCCGCAGGCGCATCAAGACTGCCTGCGGCGCCACAGCGAACGACTACAAACAGAAACGCGCTAGCTCCCCTTCTTTCCCGCCGGC
>Ga0182737_1000494_pt1 | contig 54913 bp, 57 predicted proteins | sample eDN5th30CBELigOP_FD_128878 | JGI IMG/M metagenome (GOLD analysis project Ga0182737, IMG submission 128878) | Enriched Organic Plus compost microbial communities from Emeryville, California, USA - eDNA 5th pass 30_C BE-Lig OP (version 2) (version 2) ...
GAGAAAGGTGACCGCGCGAGCCGGCCAGTCGGCGGCTCGCGCGGCGATGGGGGCCAGCAGCCAGGCGGCCGCTGAGGCGGCGCCGGCGGCCAGCAGGCGGCGGCGATGGTGGAAGTGGGTCATGAGCGTCTCGTCTTGGAATAAGTTTGGCGCGTGCATGAGACTGCGGCCCCCTCATGCCTGCAAGACGATCATATGGTCAATATCTAGAACAAGTATTCGGTATTTCGAACAATCTCGATAATTATTGATCAGACAATCGATGCCGCGGGCGGACGTTCGAAATACCGAATTTTGGTGATCCCGGCACCGGCATCACTATGCCGGGTATCGACAGGCGTTGCGGGAGCTGACGGCCAGCCTGGCGATCAATAGTCTTCCAGGCACGCGTGTTTCAGGCAGGGATGCCGTTCCAGGCCGCGAGCGCGGCGCATGGCGTCGCGGCCGATGACGGTCTTGTGCACTTCGCTGGATCCTTCGCCGATCTGGTTGAGTTTGGCGTCGCGGAAGAAGCGTTCCAGTGGAAAGTCCTGCAGGTAGCCGCGGCCGCCGGTGAGTTGCAGGGCATCGGTCACGACGCGCATGCCCAGGTCCGTCGCATGCAGCTTGGCCATGGATGCGTAGATGGCGGCATCCGCGTCGCCGCGGTCGTACTTTTCCGCCGCCAGGTGGGCCAGCGCGCGGGCCGCCTCGACCTGGGTCACCATCTCGGCAAGCATCCACTGTGCTCCCTGGTGATCTCCCAGGGCCTTGCCGAATAGGGTGCGGTCGGACATATAGGCGGCCGCGATCTCGATGGCGCCGATGGCGCGGCCCAGGGCCATGGCGGCGTGCCCGATGCGGGCGCGCACCAGCGCGTCCTGCGCCAGCGCGAAGCCATCGCCTTCCTGGCCCAGCCGGTGGGTGGCCGGCACGGCGACCTGGTCGAACGCCAGGGACGAGATGGGAACGCCGGCCCAGCCCAGCTTGCCGACTTCGGGGCCTATTGTGAAGCCGGCCGCGTCGCGCGGGATCAGCACGGCGATATAGCAGGACGGGTCGTCCTCCGCCCGCCCGACGACGGCGAACCAATCGGCGGTGGTGCCGCGGGTAATGAATTTCTTGCGGCCGCTGACGAGGTACTGGCCTGCGGATCGCTGTATGACGGTCTTCAGCCCGCGGACGTCCGAGCCGGCGCCGGGTTCGGTCAGCGCGAAAGCCGCCTGCAGCTCGCCGGTGCACAAGCCGGGTAGCAGCCTGGCCTTGAGGTCGTCGGATGCGCCGGCCACGATGGCCCGGCAGGACAGGTCGGCGCCGGTCGTCATCGAGGCCGACGCGCTGCAGACCCTGCCCAGTTCCTCGATGATGCGGACGCGCAATGCCTGGCGGGCGTCGGTGCCGCCGTAGGCGCGCGGAAACGCGGTGCCGATGACGCCTTCCCGGGCCAGTACCCGGAAGGTGTCCCACGCGAAGACGTCCCGCTTGGCCACCTGGGCGGCCTGGGGGCCGAAGATCTCTTTTGCCAGGCGGCGCACCTTGTGCACGACTGCCTGTTCGTCCGCGTTCAGCTGGGCCAGGAAGTGATCGCCGAACAGGCGCTCGCCAGACTTGTCGGTACGCATTGGGGTGTTCTCCTTAGTTGGGCTGGATGCCGGCCTGTTTGACCACGCGTGTCCAGGCATCGACCTCTGTTTTCAGAAAGCGGTCGAACTCGGGGCCGGCCAAGGGCGTTCCTTCGAGCGCCAGGTCGCGGAATTTCTGTTTCACGTCGGGCTGGGCGACGACCTGGGCGACATCGTCGGACAGCTGCCGCAGGATGGGCGGCGGCGTGCGGGCCGGGGCGACCAGGGCCAGCCACGTCGCCACGGAATAGTCCGGAATGCCGGCCGCTTCGGCCACGGTCGGTACATCCGGCAGGGCGAAGGACCGCTGGGTGGTCGTCACCGCCAGGGGGCGCAGCTTGCCGGCCTTGATCTGCGGCAGGGCCAGCGGCGTCGACATCGGCATCATGTCTACCCGTCCGGCCACCAGGTCGCTGAACGCGTCCGGCTGGCCCTTGTAGGGAATGTGGGTCAGGGGCACCCGGGTCTTCTGGATCAGCAGCTCGCCCGCCAGAAACGAGGATGTGCCGATGCCCGAACTGGCATAGGTGGCCGGGGTCTTGCCCCGGCGGCTGTTTTCCAGGAATTCGGGCAGGGTCCGGGCGGGGACGGCTTGGTTGACCACGATCACATTGGGTATTGCGCCAAAGCTGGCGATGCCGCGGAAATCGCGCAGGGGATCCCACGACAGGGATTTCCGGAACAGCGGGGCGACGGCATGCGAAGGGGACACCATCAGCAGCGTATAGCCATCGGGCGGCGACTTCGCGACGTATTCGGTGCCGATGCCGCCGCCGGCGCCAGCCTTGTTTTCCACGATGACGGACTGCCCGTATTGGATGGCCAGTTTTTCGCCGACGGTGCGCGCGATGGTGTCGACGACACCGCCCGCGGGGTAGGGCACGATGATTCTGACGGGCTTGTCGGGAAAGGCGGACTGCGCGTTCGCGCACGGGCCGTGGGCGGCCAGCGCCGCGAATAAGGCGATCAGGAAAGGGCTGCGACCAGGCCGCATGGGTTGTCTCCTTGGATTCGAATGGGAATAAGCCGCCGGGGGCGAGGCAGTGCCGCGGTGCTAGAGCAGCCCTTGCGAGACTTCCAGCTGCCTGGCGGTGTTCTTGAGCATGGGCACGACTTCTTTGGGCAGCCGTTCCAGGGCGTCCCGGTGCGCATAGAGGGTGCAGTTCATGGCCAGGGGCGGTTCGCCGGCCGGCCGCGCAATCGGCACGGCCACCGCGTGGATTTCCTTGCGCCAGTCTCCGGTGTTGTGGCAGTAGCGTTGCCGGGCCCACAGCTTCCTGTCCTTGTCCATGGCGGCCTTGAAGGCCGCGAAGGCATCCGGATCATGGACTTGCAGGAAGTTCAACAGCGTCGAGCGTTGCGGCGCGGGAGCGGAGAAGATCAGGGCGCGTCCCATCGCGCTGGCGATCAGCGGATAGTTGGCGCCGATGTCCGGCAGGTGCGCATTGCCGGCGTCGGGGCGTATGGAATCGACATACACCACGTTGGCGCGATCGCGCATGCCCAGGTTGACGGTGCAGCCGGAACGCCTGGCCAAGTCCACCATCAGCGGCCGGGCGACTTGCCGCACGTGCATGCTGGCCAGCAGGGGGTGGCCGAGCGACAGCACGCCGCCGGCCAATCGGAATTTCTGCGACTCGCTGTCGCGTGCGAGCAGGCCCAGCAAGGCCAGGGTGTAGGTCAACCGCGATACGGTGGCCTTGGGCAGGCCGGTGATTTCATGGATTTCCCGGTTGCCCAGCGCGGCCTTCTGCGCCGAGAAGGCGCGCAACACCTGCACGCCGCGCGCCAGGTTCATCGAGAAGTGGCGGTCGCCGGCCAGTTCGTGCGCGTCGATGGAGCCCGGTAATTGAATGAGTGCCATGTGGCCGCCGTATAGAGTTTTTTCTATCTTCCGAGCGGCGGCCGGATACTGTCAACGAATTCGGCACAAGTGTTTTGCACAGTGGAACGAGGGCCGCGAAAGCGCGTGTCCAACGCGCCGGCCGCCGGCCCGGCAGTCGTGCCGGCGACCCAGCCTGGCACCCGCGCCCATGCGCGGGCCCCGCTATTGCCTGGCCGCTTCGATGGCCTTGGTCCAGCGGGCCAGTTCTTTTTGCTGGAATTCCTCGGCCTGCGCCGGCGTGCTGCCGATCGGCTTGGTGTTGGCTTCGGTCAGGCGTTTGTGCAGTTCCGGGTCTTGCAGGGCCTGCTTGACGGCCTTGTTCCATTTGTCGACCAGGGCCGGCGGCATGTTCTTCGGCCCGACCAGGCTATACCACAGCATGACTTCGAAGCCGGGGTATCCCGATTCGGCCAGCGTGGGCAGGCTGGGATCCAGCGGCGCACGTTCCAGCGAACTGACGGCCAGCGGGCGCAATTCGCCTGTCTTGATGTAGTTGCCGGCGCCCTGGAAGCTGATGAAGATCGCATTGACGCGGCCCGCCAGCACGCCCAGCAGCGCCGGGTTGATGCCCTTGTACGGCACGTGGATCAGGCGGATGTCGGCGGCATTGCTGAACAGCTGCATGGCCAAGTGCACGGCGGACCCTTCGCCCGAAGAGCCGAACGTGACGCTGCCGTTCTTCTTCCTGGCGTAGTCGACGAATTCGGCGACGCTATGGACCGGCGTGGTCTTGCCGACCGCCAGCAGTACCGGCTGCGCGGCCATCAGGCTGATCTGGGTGAAGTCGCGGATGGGGTCGTAGGTGGGGTTCGGGTTGGCTTTCGAGTTGATGGCATAGACGAACGCGTCGCTGGTGTTGAGCAGCAGCGTGTGGCCGTCGGGCTTGGCGCGCGATACGTAGTTGGAGCCGATGCTGCCGCTGGCGCCGGGCCGGTTCTCGACGATGACCGACATGTCGGTGATCTTGGTCAGCCGTTCCGCCAGCATGCGGCCCAGGGTGTCGGTGAAGCCGCCGGCCGTCCATGGCACCACGATGCGGACGGGATTGTCGTTGTCGGCTGCGGCCCACACTGCCGGCGCGACGCCGACGGCCGCGCAAAGGAACAACACAGAGAGCCTGCCACGAATCGATTTCATGTTGCTTACCCCTTGAGTTTTGTTGTCCAGAATGGCCGTCCGGCTGCTGCGTCAGCGCAGCAACCGGACGATCTCCAGTGTGTGCGGGTCGAGTTCGACTCCGTACAATGTCTTGGCGCGGTCCAGCGAGACCAGGCCGGCGCGCACGTCGGCGACGACGGCAGCGGGCTCGCGTTCCAGCGGGTTGCCGTAGCCGCCGCCGCCCGGCGTGTAGTGCGTCACGGTGTCCCCTTGCGACAGGGGCTCGATGTCGCCGATGGCATGCGGCAGCCGCCATTCGCCGGGCAGGCCTTCGTTGATGATCCAGCCGCCGCCGTCGCCCGGCAGCCCGCCGTGCACGCCCTGCGGCAGCGAGACGGATTTCTGCGAAGTGTGCTGCAGCTCCGGGTCGGCGCCCAGGATCTTGTACTTCAGCACCTGCCCGACGCCGCCGCGATAGCGCCCCGCACCGCCGGAGTCGTGGCGCAGTTCGCGCTGCAGGTAGAGCACGGGCGATTCGATCTCGATGGCTTCGCTGGGCGGGATATGGCAGTTGGTGACGTGGCAGGCCACTACCTCGATGCCGTCGGCGCCGGCGGTGGCGCCGATGCCGCCGGGCACCACTTCGCCGAACACGGTGCGCATGCCGTTGCGCGGGTGGGTGGTGATGGTGTAGTTGTAGAGGCACCCGCAGGAGTCCGCCATCACGCGCTGCGGAATGGCCTGCGCCAGGGCGCCCATGACCAGGTCCACGATGGTGTGGCAGACGATCATGCGCTGGTACACGGCCGACGGATAGCTGGCATTGACCAGCGTGCCGGGCGGCGCGATGACGCTGATGGGGCGCTTGCAGCCTTCCGTGGCCGGGATCGACGCGTCCGTGACGCAGCGGATGACGTAATACACCGCCGCCAGCGTGGTGGCCAGCGGGCTGTTGATCGGCCCCTTGATGGACGGGTCCGTGCCGGTGAAATCCAGCGTGATGTCCGAACCCTGTTTCGTCAGTGCCAGGCGCAGGTAGTATGGGCCGCCCTTGGCGCCGTCGTCCAGGATCGGTTCTTCATGGCGGTACACGCCGTCGGGGATCGTGGCGATGGTCTCGCGGGTGCGGCGCTCGGAATAGTCGATCAACTCGTCGAAGCAGGCCAGCATGGTGGCGGACCCGTATTTCTCGAACAGGTCCAGCATGTCCCGGGCGGCGACCTTGACGCTGGAAATCTGCGAGATGACGTCGTTTTCCAGCATGTCGCGCGTGCGGGTGTTGTTCAGGATCAGCGCCATGACCTTGGCGTCCAGCTCGTCGTTCTCGACGATTTTCATGGGCGGGATGCGCAACCCTTCCTGGAAGATCTCGGTGCCCCAGCCGCGGGTGCCCATGTTCATGCCGCCGATGTCGAAGTGATGCACCATCAGGCCGGAAAAGGCGACCAGGCGGCCTTCGTGGAACAGGGGGTAGAAAACCAGGTAATCGTTGGTGTGGGTGGCCGCCAGCGAACCGCCGCCCGCGTAAGGGTCGTTGGTGATGACGACATCACCGGGGTTCCACTGCGCGGCGGGAAAGTAGTGTTCCAGGATGGTCTTCAGGCAGATGCCCACCGTGTTCAGCTGGATGGGCGGGCCGGCTTCCTCGGCCAGCAACTGGCCGTTGGCATCCAGGATGGACGCCGAGCAATCCTCCATCTCTTTGACGATGAAGGAATTGGCCGAGCGGATCATGCGCCGCGTGATCCGCGTGGCGATGGCTTTCAGGCCATTGCGCACGATTTCGAGGGTGACGGGGTCGGCCAGCCGTTTCGATTCGGCATGGGCCGGCTGAAGATCGGATCGGGTCATGCCAGCTCCTTGGCGGATTGTTCCGTGGCCTGGCCGGGCGTGCGGGCGGCCGCCGCGGCCAGGCGGGCGTTCATCATGGCGTCGAGCGTCAGGTGCCAGCCCGGCGGAACGAATAGCGTGGCCCCGGAATATTCGAGCAGGGCGGGGCCGTCCAGCGCCTGGCCCGGGCGCAGGGCATCGTGGCGATAGACCGGCGTGTCGATGTGCCGGTCGGCGGCCGCCAGCACCTGGCGGGTGTCGACGGCGCGCGCGGGCTCGCGCGTGGCCGGCTGCGCGGGCCAGCTGGCACGGGGCACGGCCCCGATGGCGCTGACGCGCGCGTTGACGATCTGCACGGCGCGATGCTTCAGGTGGTAGCCATAGACGGCCCGGTGTTCGCTGTTGAAGCGGTCGATCAGGGCGTCCAGGTCCTGGGCCAGGGTCTCGCGCGAGAGCGGCAGGCCGAGCTCGTAGTTCTGGCCTTCGTAGCGCAGGTCGGCCGCCAGTTCGTAGCGCCGCGCCGCGGGCTCGACGCCGTCGGCCTGCAACCCCTGCTGCGCTTCTTCCAGCAGGCCGTCGAAGATGGTGGCCAGGCGGGGCGCCATCTCCGGCGTGATCCGCGCGACCAGGGTCTGCACATGGTCGTGGCGTACATCCGCGCACAGCAGGCCCATGGCCGACATGTTGCCCGGGGCGGGCGGAATCAGCACGTGGCGTATCGACAGGGCCTCGGCCAGGTTGACGGCGTGCAGCGGGCCGGCGCCGCCAAAGGCGATCAGCGTGAAGTCGCGCGGGTCCAGGCCGCGGTCGACGGTCATGAGGCGGATGGCGTTGACCATGTGTGCTTCGGCGATGCTGATGATGCCCATCGCGGCTTGCGGCACGGTCAGGCCGAGTGGGCGGGCGATCTGCCGGTCGATGGCGTCGACCGCCAGGCCGCGCTGCAGGCGGCGCGCGCCGCCCAGGAAATAACGGTCGTTCAGGCGGCCGGCCGCCAGGTTGGCGTCGGTGACGGTGGGTTGGGTGCCGCCCTGTCCGTAGCACACCGGCCCGGGCGACGAGCCGGCGCTGCGCGGGCCGACACGCAGCGCCGTGCCGCCGTCGATCCAGGCGATCGATCCGCCGCCCGCGCCGATGGTCACCATGTCCAGCGTCGGGGCCAGCAGGGGATGCGGCCCGATGTGGCTGCGGTGGGTCAGGACCGGCTTGCCGTCCAGGATCAGCGCGACGTCGGCGCTGGTGCCCCCCATGTCCAGCGTGATGGCCTTGTCGATGCCGCAGGCCAGCGCCAGCGCGCTGGCGCCGACGATGCCGCCCATGACGCCGGAATGGGTGATGGCGATGGGCCGCTGGGCGGCCAGGTCGAAGGTCGAGACGCCGCCGTTGCCGCGCATGATGTAAGGGGTGGCGGGTACGCGATGGTCGGCCAGGGCCTGCTTGAGCGCCTGCAGGTGCCGCTGCACCGGCTGCTTGATGAAAGAGCTGACGCAAGTGGTGCTGGTGCGCTCGTATTCGCGGAATTCGCGCACGACCGACGACGACAGCGAGATGCTGATCTCGGGGCAGATTTCCTGCGCCAGTTCGGCGATGCGTTGCTCGTGGCGGGGGTTGGCGTAGGCGTGCAGCAGGCAGACGGCAATGCTGCGCACCTGGGCTTGCCGGAGCTCGGCCAGGGCGGCGCGCACCGCCGGTTCGTCCAGCGCGAGGATGACTTCGCCCGCGTGGTTGATGCGCTCGGGAACCCCCAGGCGCAGGTGCCGGGGCACCAGCGGGGCGGGCGGACGCCAATGGATGTCGTAGACGTCGGGCTTGCGCGACGCGCGGCCGATTTGCAGCACGTCGCGAAAGCCTTGCGTCGTGATCAGGCCGACTCGCGTCTCGGTTTCCTCGACGATCAGGTTGGTGACGAAGGTGCTGCCGTAGACCATCCGGCTTACCGATTCCTGCGGCACGCCCGCCAGTTCGACGATGCGGGCGATGCCGGTCATGATGCCCTGTGTCAGGTCGTCGCGCGTGCTCGGCACCTTCAGCGTCACCAGCTTGCCGCGGCCCGCCAGCACCAGGTCGGTGTGCGTGCCGCCGGTGTCCACGCCGATGGACACTCTGTTTCCGTCTTCGCGTCTGTCCTCGTTCATCGTTGTCGTATTCCTGTGGCTGATGGTGCTGCGCAGGGGGCCGTGCGCCGGGCACGGCGGGAAATCAGGCGAACCGGCCCAGCCGGTACGGCGTCGGGTCGACCGGCGCCGCGGCCCCGGTAAGCAGGTGGCCGACCAGTTCCGCGGTAATGGGCGCCCCGGACAAGCCATAGTGGCCATGGCCGAAGGCATAGACGACATTGCGGAACCGGCGGGCGTAGTCGATGACCGGCAGGCTGTCCGGAATGGATGGGCGCGAGCCCATCCAGTACTGCGCGCCCTCGGTGTTCAGCCTGGGGTACATGCGCTTGGCGTTGTGCAGCAGGGCCTGGGCGCGCGCCTGGTCCATGGGGGTGTCCGGGCGCGCGAACTCGACGGTGCCCGCGATGCGCACGCCGTGTTCCATGGGGGTCAGGCCGAACATCAGGTTGCGGTTGCTGACCTTGATGGCCGGGCGCACGCCGGGTTCGGGCAGCATGACGTGATAACCGCGCTCGGCTTCCAGGGGCACGCGGTCGCCCAGCGGCCGGATCAGGCGCAGGGAATCGATGCCGGCGGCGACGACCGCGGCGCTGGCGGGCAAGCGGCGCCCGCCGTCCAGCTGCACCGCGGCGATGCGGCCGTCTGCGCGCTCGAAGCCCTGTACGTCGCCGCGTACCACGCTGCCGCCGGCCCGCACGAACAGGCCGACGATGGTCTGCACCAGGCGCAGCGGGTTGACCGTGTGGCCGTTGTCGGGAAAGTACAGGCCTTTGGTGAAACCCGGCGCCAGTTCGGGATCGAGATCGCGGATGCGCGCGGCATCGAGCGCCTCGGAACGGATGTGGTGGCGTTCGCGCAGGTCCCGCGCGTAGGCTTCGGTCGGGCTGGCCGCATCCCCGCTCCAGACATACAGCTGGCCGGTCTTTTCGATCAGCTTGCCGGCGGCGTCGCCCAGGATCTGGTCGTACCGGGACAAGCTCGGCGCATGCAGGGCCTTGAGCGCTTCGGCGGATCGCTCGACTTGGGCGGGGCGGGCCGCCATGACCCACCGCCACAGCCAGGGAGCGGCCGCGGGCGCCCGGTTCCAGCGGATCACCAGCGGGCCGTGCTGGTTGACCAGCCAGCGCGGCACGCGTTTCAACAGGCCGGGCAGGGCCGCCGGGATGCACTGGTCGGGGCTGATGGCGCCGTTGTTCCCGTACGAGCACCCCATGCCGGGCTCGCCCTTGTCGACCAGCGTGACCGACGCGCCCTGCGCGCGCAAGGCCAGGGCGATCGTCGCGCCGATGATGCCGGCGCCGATGACGATGATGGGCGCGGTCGATCCACTCTGTGGCTGCATGCGTATTCCCCTTGTCGTGTGGCGGCCGGTATCGATAACGCCGTGGCCGCTACGGCGATGTGTGCTGGCGATGCAGCGTCGCGCTGATTTCCGCGGCGGCGGCGACGACGCAGCGGACGATGTGATCGCGGCGCGGATCGAAGCGCGAGGTGGGGGCGATGACCGCCAGCCCCGCCAGCACCGATCCGTTCACGGTGACGGGGGCCGCCACGCCCGAGGCGCCCAGCACGTTGCTGTCGACCATCGTCACGTAGCCGCGCTCTCTTGCCTGGTCCAGCCACTGGCGGATCGTGGTTTCGTCGGTCACCGTATGCGGCGTGACGGCGCGCAATTCGTGGGTCTTGAAATAACGGTCGAGGGCGGCCCGTTTCAGGCCCGCCAGGACGATCATCCCGATGGTGGTGCTGTAGGCCGCGCGCTCGACATTGAGTTCGACGTCGTAGCTGATGGGGCTGTGGCCGGTTTCCTTCGAGATGTAGCGGATGCTCATGTCCGGTTCGGGCATGCCCAGGAAAGCGGATTCTTCGGTTTGTTCGGCCAGCTGGCGCATGACCGGCTGGCTGACGCGCAGCAACGCGCCCGTCATGCCGCCGACCCAGCCGGCGGTGCGGTAGTTGGAGATCAGGTGGAACCCGTCGGCGCGCGTTTCCACGTAGCCGCGCTGGACCAGCGTGGCCATCAGGCCCGAGGCGCTGCTGCGCGGGATGCCAAGTTGCCGCGCCAGTTCGTTCAGGCGTATGCCCGTGCCCAGCCGCGCCATCAGTTCCAGCACATCCAGGATGCGGGCGGCCGACTTGACCGACGCGGGAACGCCTGCCGCGGGTGCCTCGCCGGCGCCGGTATCTGTAAGTGTTCTCATATATGAACAGTGTATATAACTATGAACAAATCATAGCCATACCGCTTGGCCGCCGGCAATGGCCTTTTTGTAACGGCGCGGGCGGCAAGGGGCTTGCGGCGCAGGCGTCGGCATCGCCGGCCTGCAACAAGGCGTCTGCCACGATCCCTGGGCGAGCGACTTCGACGCGCTGTGCCGCCAGGGCGGCGCGCACCGCCGCTGGCTTCCGCGATGGCGGACTTCTTGTTCGTCTCCGGCTATCCAGCCGAAGACGCGGGGCGCGCCGTCCTTGACCTGCACCAGGTAGTGCACCTCGAAATCGATACCGGCGCGCATGAGATCGGCGAACTGCGGGTCGTTCTTGCCCGCCGCCACGCCATGCGGGCCAGCGGCGATGAATTCGCTGGCGTAGCAGGGGGACAGGGCCTGGGCGTCGACGGCGCCGCCCGCCTCAGGCCACCAGGCGCGGCAGCCGGCGCTGGATGATGGCCGCCACCCCCAGCGCCAGCACGAGCATGGCGCAGGCGGCCAGCGTGTTCGCATGCAAGCCGTGGCGGTCGACCATATTGCCGCCCAGGAACGAGCCGGCCGAGATGGCGAAGTTGAACGCCGCCACCGACCAGGCCGTGGCGGGCTCGAGGGCCGTGGGCGCGGCTTTCGTGGTCCAGGTCATGACGGACACCGATACGCCGCCGTAGGCCAGGCCCCACAGCAGCAGCACCAGCGCGCCGCCCCAGGCGCTGCCGGCGGTGGCCAGCAACAGCAGCAGAGTGCCCGCCAGGCTGGCCGAGATGACGATCAGCGTCCGGCCGACGCGGCGCGCCGCGTTCAGGCCCGCGATGAAGTTGCCGATGATGCCGGCCGCGCCGTAGGCGAACAGCAGGCCCCCGATCCATTCGGTCTGGAAGCCGGATACCGACAGCAGCCACGGACGCACGAAGGTGAACGCCATGAAATGGCCGGCGACCAACAGCAGCGTCAGGGCCAGGCCCAGGCGCAGGCCCGGATTGGACAGCGCTTGCCGCAGGCTGCGCAGCGATACCGACTGGCCGACGGGCAGCGGTGGCATGGACCACAGGTGCATGGCCAGGACCAGCGCGGCCAGCACCGCCATGCTGCCGAAGGCAGTGCGCCAGCCGGCCAGGTCGCCGATCAGCGCGCCCAGCGGCACGCCCAGCACCGAGGCGGCGGCCACGCCGCCGAAAATGATCGAGGTGGCCAGGCCGACCGATTCGGGCGGTACCAGCCGGACGGCCAGGCCGCTGCCGATGGACCAGATGCCGCCCATGCAGAATCCCACCAGCACCCGCGCCGCCAGCAGCCAGGCCAGGCTGGGCGCCAGCGCGTTGGCCAGGTTGGCGATCGCCAGCAGGAACAGCAGCCACGCCAGGATGCGGCGCCGGTCGACGCCGCCCGCGGCCACCATCACCAGCGGCGCGCACAGGGCCGCCAGCAGGGCAGGCACCGACACCAGCAAGCCGGCGATGCCGGTGGAAAAGCCGATGTCCTGCGCGATGGCCGTCAGCAGGCCGACCGGCAGCAGTTCGGTGGTGACCACGGCAAAGGTCGCGAAGCCGCCGCTGGCGACGGCCAGCCAGTGGGGATGTGCCGGTGCCGCCGGCCGGGCGCCGCGGGCGAGTTTCCGGTGATTCATGAGCAGACGATACCTATCGGGACATGCGTGGCGCAGGTCATGCATAATATGGACATACGTGACGTATGTCAATTTGCATACGTCGCGTATGCAAAAGGAGACGCCATGCCCCGCCGCACCCGTGCCGAGATGATCGAAGCAACCCGCGCCAAGCTGGTGGCCGCCGCGCGGCAGGCGTTCGGCGAGCAGGGCTACGCCAACACCTCGATGGACGATTTCACCGCCGCGGCCGGGCTGACGCGCGGGGCGCTGTACCACCACTTCGGCGACAAGCGGGGCTTGCTGGCGGCGGTGGTGGAGCAGATCGACGAGGAAACCGACGCGCGCCTGCAGGCTGTATCGAATGCCTCGCCCGATGCGTGGGAAGGCTTTCGCAACCGCTGCCGCGCGTATCTGCAGATGGCGCAGGAACCGGAGATGCGCCGCATCGTGCTGCAGGATGCGCGCGCGGTGCTGGGCGGGGCATCGCCCGTCTCGCAGCAGTTCTGCGTGACGTCGATGACCGAATTGCTGGACACGCTGATGCGCAAACAGGCGATTCGCCAGGCGGATCCCCAGGCGCTGGCGCGCCTGATCTATGGCGCGCTGGCCGAGGGCGCGTTCTGGGTGGCCGAATCCGAGGACGACGGCGATGGCGAGCGGCTCGACCGGGCGCTGCAGGCGCTGGACACCTTGCTGGATGCGCTGGCGACTGGCTAGGCGCGGCGGCGATCAGGCCTTGGCGGCCCGGCCTGCCTCGTAGGCCTCGAACGGCCGCAACTGGTCGGCCAGCGCCTTGCGGAATGCCGGCCGCGCTTCGCAGCGCGCCTGGTAGGCCGCCAGCACCGGGCGGTCCGATATCAGCGAGGTATGCCGCAGGATGCGCAGCACACTGGTCATCATCAGGTCGCCGACGGTGTAGCGGTCTTCCAGGTAGTCGCGTTCGCCCAGCCAGTTTTGCAGCTCGTCCAGGCGCAGGCAGGCGGCTTGTTCCGCGGTGGGCCGGGCCGCCGCGGCCCAGGGCTGGGCGGCATGGAACAAGTCCAGCCCGGCCAGCTGCTGGATGGGCGGCTCGAGCGTGTTCAGCGCGGCCAGCACCCAGGCCCGGGCACGTGCGCCGGCCTGCGCGTCGCGCGGCATCAGCGCTTCGCTGCGCGCGGCGATTTCCAGCACGATGGCGCCCGACTCGAACAACTTGAGGCCGTCTTCTTCGATGACGGGCACCTGGCCGAACGGTTGCAGGGCGCGGTACGGCGCGCTGGCCTGATCGGCGGCGCCGATCAGGCGTTCCCGGTAGGGAATGCCGGCTTCTTCCAGCGCCCAGCGCACGCGCAGGTCGCGCACCAGCCCTTGCGCGAACGGCGGAACCCAGCGAAATGCGGTCAGGGTGATCATGGGGCGGCCTCCGGGTCAGGCGGCATAGTGCCGCACGAGCTTGTCCAGGGCGCCGCCCCAGCCGTCTTCGTGGCTGCGCGCCGTGGCTTCGTCGCGCAGGCGGTCGTGCGTGAAGGTCAGTTCGGTGCCGGTATCGATGGCGCGCAGCGCGACGATGACGCGCGAGTCGGGGCCGGCTTCGTCGTCGGACCAGCGCCAGCTCATTTCCAGGTGATGGGGCGGCTCGACGCGCAGGTATTCGCCGCTGCTTTCGTGTTCGCTGCCGTCGAGCATGCGAAAGCGCACGCGGAAGCGGCCGCCGACCCTGACGTCGGTTTCGGCCAGCAGCACGGGGCCGTCGTCCGGCCCCCACCAGTGCGAGATGCCCTCGGGCGTGGTAAGCGCCTGGAAGACGGTGGCGGGTTGCGCGTTGATGCGCCGTACCAGGGTGAGGCTAGTCATGGCTTGGGACTCCTTGGGGCGTTTTCCTGGCTTTCCGCGTAGGCGGCCAGGCGATCGAGGCTGTGGGTCCAGAAGTGTTCGTAGCGGCGCAGCCAGTCCATGGCTGCTTGCATCGGGGCGGGGGACAGCCGGACGGTGACCGTGCGGCCGACTTTCACGCGCTCGATCAGGCCGGCGTGGCCCAGTACGTCCAGGTGCTTCATCACGGCCGGCAGCTTGATGGCAAACGGCTGCGCCAGCTGGCTGACCGTGGCGTCGCCTTCGCGTTCGAGCCGCGCGAGGATGGCCCGGCGGGTAGGGTCGACCAGCGCCGCGAAGGTCCGGTCCAGGGATGCCGAATACTTTTCCATGTGGTGAAGTATCCGCGCGGCCACCATGCTTGTCAAGCGCCGGCGCGCACAATCCCGCGGGCATAGGGGCACGCGGCGTTGTCGCGTTACCATTGCTGCCGGGCCCGGCCGGCACGGCAGCCGGCGGATGGGTATTCAAGGCAAGGAACCAGGGCGGCATGACCGAAACGCAGGGCGGCGCCGGACAGCGCGGGCGCTGGAAACGCGGGGCGTATCTGGCCCTGGGCATGCTCATGCTCGTGCTGGCGTTGGTGGGCGCGGTGTTGCCGGTCATGCCCAGCACCATTTTCGTCATCCTGGCGGCCGCCTGCTTCGGCCGCGCGTCGCCGCGCTGGGAAGCCTACTTGCTGCAGCATCCACGCTTCGGTCCGCCGCTGGTGGCGTGGCGCGAACAGGGCGCGATCTCGGCGCGCGGCAAGGCATTCGCGGTGGCCGGCATTGCGCTGGGGCTGTTCCTGTTCTGGTATGGCAGCCAGCCGGCGTGGTGGCTGGGGGCGCTGGTCAGCGCCTTCATGGTGGGGTGCGCCGTGTGGCTGGTCAGCCGGCCGGCGCCGCGCCAGGATCGCGCATGACGCCGGTCATCGACCGGCCGCGCGCTCGATGGTGTATGCCTGTAATTAGTGTCGTGTCCCGGGCAGTGCGCCGCCATGAACTCGCGCGCGTCAGGCCGGCGCCCGGGGGATCTCCAGGCCGCGCTTGACGGCGGGCCGGGCCAGGAAGGCGTCCAGTGCCCGCAGCACGCTGGGATAGTCGGCGATGCCGACCAGGTCGCCGGCTTCGTAGAAGCCGATCAGGTTGCGTATCCACGGGAACGTGGCGATGTCGACGATGCTGTAGTGGTCGCCCAGGATCCAGGTACGGTCCACCAGGCGGCCTTCCAGCACCTTGAGCAGGCGCTTGGATTCGGCCACGTAGCGGTCGCGCGGACGCTTGTCTTCATAGTCCTTGCCGGCGAATTTGTTGAAGAAGCCGAGCTGCCCGAACATCGGGCCCACGCCGCCCATCTGGAACATCAGCCATTGCAGCGCCTGGTAGCGCCCGGCCGCGTCTTGCGGAATGAACTTGCCGCTCTTGTCGGCCAGGTACACCAGGATGGCGCCCGACTCGAACAGGCCGAGCGGCTGGCCGCCCGGGCCGTCGGGGTCCAGGATGGCCGGGATCTTGTTGTTCGGATTGAGCGACAGGAACTCCGTCGACATCTGGTCCTGCGTGTCGAAGGCGACGCGATGCGGCTCGTAGGGCAGGCCGGTTTCCTCGAGCATGATCGACACCTTCACGCCGTTGGGCGTGGGCAGCGAATACAGCTGGATGCGGTCCGGCTGGCGCGCGGGCCATTTGCGGGTGACGGGGAATGCGGACAGGTCAGCCATGAATAGAGATCCTTTCTGGAAAGGGGCGCCCTTTATCGTAGCTGATGTGCCGGATGAAGCCGTGCGGCGCCCGCGCATTCCCGCGGGGCGCCGCACGGGCGTGACGGCGTGCGTGCCTAGCGGCTGCCGCCGGTGGTCGGATACTGCGAGCCGGGCGTGTTCGAGTTGTTGTCGGGTACGCTGGCCGGCGGCGGGGGCGGAGTGGTGCTCTGGGTTTGCGGCTGGTCGTACATCGAGTCGCTGCGATCGCGATGGCTGCTGCAACCGGCCAGGACCAGGCCGCTGGCGAGAATAGGCAAGGCAAGCATGCTGAGCTTCATAACAACCTCCTGTCAGTAGGGTGCCGGCCTGGGCAGCACATTGCATGCCCGGGCCCGCGCGAGGCGGGGCGCGAGTCCGCGCGGGCAGTTATTGCAGGGGCGGTAATTTCCGCGCAAGGCCTCGTCGCCCCGGGGATGTCGTCCGCTGGCGACTCGGCATGGCGCTTGCGTGCCGCCCGCGGCATGTGCATGGCAAGGAAGCCGGGAAGCGATCATGGCGGGTAAATCGGGCAGCGACCCCGAACAGCAGCCCAGGCGGCTGGCGGACTGCCGCCGCTGCGGCCTGTGGCAAGACGCCACCCAGGCCGTGCCGGGCGAGGGCAAGCGCCCCGCGCGCATCATGCTGGTGGGCGAGCAGCCCGGCGACAAGGAGGACCTGGCGGGCTTGCCGTTTGTGGGCCCGGCCGGGGCGTTGCTGGACCGCGCGCTGCGCGACGCGGGGGTGGCCCGCGACGCGGTGTACGTCACCAACGCCGTCAAGCATTTCAAGTGGCAGGCCCGCGGCAAGCGGCGCATGCACAAGACGCCGGCGCAGCGCGAGATCGACGCCTGCCATTACTGGCTGGAGGACGAGCTGCGCACCGTGCGGCCACAGGTGGTGGTGGCGTTGGGCGCCACGGCGCTGCATTCCGTGATGCAGACCCATGCGCTGACGCTGACCCCGGTGCTGGGCCAGGTGCTGCAGCATGACGGGCTGACGGTGATCGCCACCTATCACCCCTCGTTCGCCTTGCGCGCGCCCGACCCGGCCACGCGCCGGCGCGCCTACGACGCCATCGTCGACGCCCTGCGCAAGGCTGGTCGCGCCTAGACCGGCAAGCCCGCTGGCCGAGGGGCGCGCCGGCAGCGAGGCAAATCTTGATATACAATTAATTGATATGTCATTTATTTTGTGCCGGGCCCAGGCCCAAGAAGTACGCGACAGCGCCATGTGCCATTTTCCCCCTCTCGAATTGCGGTGCGCGATGCGCCTGCCGGTGCCGGCGCGCGCCCGGAGGAGGTCGCCATGACCGCCGGCACGTCCGCTTTGCCGCAGAGTTTCGCCGGCGAGGACACCCCGCCGCCGCACGTGCCGCTGTGGCTGCTGGCGTTGTTCACCTTCAGCGGCACGCTGGCCATGCACATCTTCGTGCCCGCGCTGGCCATGGCGGGGCGCGACCTGAACGCCGGCAACGGCGCGATGCAGATGACCGTCAGCCTGTACATCATCGGGCTGGCGGTGGGGCAGTTGATCTATGGCCCGCTGTCCGACCGCTACGGGCGCCGCCGCGTGCTGATGGCGGGGCTGGCGATCTATACGGTGGCCGGCCTGGCGGCAGCGCTGGCGCCGCAGGTCTACGCGCTGATTGCCGCGCGGTTGTTCCAGGCGCTGGGTGGTTGCGCCGGCCTGGTGCTGGGCCGCGCGATGGTGCGCGATACGGCGGCGCCGTCCGAGGCGGCCAAGCGGCTGGCGCTGATGAACCTGATGGTCACGGTGGCGCCGGGCATTGCGCCGATCGTGGGCGGCGCGCTGGCGGCGTCGCTGGGTTGGCGCGCCGTATTGTTCGTACTGTGCCTGCTGGGCGTGGTGAATTTCGTGTTCGCATGGCGCCTGTTGCCCGAGACCGGCGTGGCGGTGGCGCGCATCACGGCCGCCACGCTGCTGCGGCACTATCGCCAGCTGCTGGCCTCGCGCGTGTTCCTGGGCTATGCCATCGGCGGGGGCTGCGCCACCACCTCGATGTTCGCCTTCGTCGCGTCGGCGCCGTTCATCTTTGTGGACCAGCTGCATCGGCCCGCCGACGAGGTCGGCCTGTACCTGGCGGTGCTGGTGTCCGGGGTGTGGCTGGGCAGCGTGGTGACCACGCGCCTGATCAGCCGTGTGCCGCTGGAGCGCCTGCTGGTGGGGGGCAATGCCCTCAGCGCGGTGGCGGCGCTGGTGTTGCTGGCAATGGTGTCGCTGGGCCACGTGGCCGTGGCGCCCATTGTGGTGCTGATGTTCTTCTATACGCTGGGCGCCGGCGTGGCGGGCCCCACGGCCTTGACGCTGGCCGTCAGCGTGAACCCTTACGTGATCGGCTCGGCCTCGGGCCTGTATGGCTCCATCCAGATGGCGGTGGGCGCGCTGTGCACCGCGCTGGCCGGCCTGGGCCCGTCGCCGGCCTTGGCCACCGCGCTGGTGTTGGCCGGCTCCGGCGTGATCGGCCAGCTGTCGTTCTGGGTGGCCTCGCGCGGGCGCACGCCGGGCTGAGCCGGCCGCGCCCACGCGCCCGGTCACGACGCGTCGTCGGCCAGCACGATGCGGTAGATGGCGGTGGTGCCGCTGACTTCGTTGCCCACGATCAGCATCGGGTCGCCGTTGGGCGAGTCGGCGGCGGGCACGAAGGCCAGGCCCTCGGGCCCCAGGTCGCCCGCGGCGGCGGGGTCGACGGCCGAATCCACGCTGAAATCGCGCGAGTTCACGTAGGTAGTGAACTCGGGCCTGGCCGGGTCGCTGATGTCGTAGACCATGATGCCGCCCATGCGTTCCAGGCCGACAAAGGCGTAGGTCTTGGCGCCGATCTTGCCCAGCGCGATGCCCTCGGGCTCGGGCCCCTTGTTGTCGCTGCGATCGTCGAACAGGGTTTCGTCGTGGCCCGAGTTGAACCAGTCGGGATAGCGTTCGGCGATGATGCGCTCGAACTGGTCGCCCGAGTCCCAGACCAGCGTGCCGTCGGCATCGCGGATAGAGAACGAGCGGGCGCCATAGGCGTACAGCGTGTCGTAGACCAGGCGGCCATCGGCGCTCAGCTGCGGCGAGCCGTCCGGGTTCTGCTTGTAGCCCATGGTCCAGGTCACCGTCAGGCGGCCCAGGTTGTCGTCTTCGCGGCAGTCGCCCGGATCGGCCGCGGTGGCGCCGCAATAGGCGAATACGGCGGGGTCGAGCAGGGCGCCCGGTGCCAGCTGGCGCAGTTGCGGCGGCAGGTCGTCGCCCGCGCGGCGGTCGAAGCCGCTCTTGTGGACCAGGTGCTTGACGCGGAATTCGTCGACGAAGCCCGGCGCCGCCGACGCGTCCAGGCCCAGCCAGGCGCCGTCGGCATCGCGGCCCCAGTTCCAGTACGCGTCGTTGTCTTCGCCCCACGGGCGGCCGTCGCCCTCGTTGGCCGTGACCAGGTAGGTGGCGCCGCCGGCCGTATAGGTGGCGATGGCGTCGGGCATGTACAGGCCCTTGACGCCAGGCCAGGGGCGAATGGCGATGGCGCCGTCGGTATCGCTGACGTCCAGGCCGTTGCCGTCCACGCCGTGGTCCTTGGCACCCAGCGGCAGGATGTCGGTGATGCGGGCGCCGGCGATGTCCAGCTTGGCCAGCGCGTTGTTCTCTTGCAGCGAGACCCACGCGGTGGCGCCGTCGTCGGCCACGGCGATGTATTCGGGTTCGATGTCCTGCGCGGCGCTGGCGCGCGGGCCCACCAGGCGCACGCCCCGGGTGCGCAGGGCGGCCTCCTGGCCGTTCCAGGCGGCAAAGCCGGCGGTGCGCGCGCTGGGCGCCGCGGGGTTCGAGACATCGATCACGCTGACCGAGCCTTCCGGGTCGATGGTGTAGTCGTCCGAGGGTTCGCCTTCGTTGGCGACCAGCACGGTCTTGCCGTCGGGCGTGAAGGTCAGCATGTCGGGCAGCGCGCCCACCGGCACCGAGCCCAGCAGCGCGAAAGAGGCGGCGTCGTACAGCGCCACGTAGCCCGGGTCGGTCTTGACGGCGGCCTGGATGGCGACGGCGACGATGCCCTGGCGGACCGCGACGCTGTTGATCTCGGCGCCGGGCGAGACGGCCTCGGCGTCGAGCGTGCCCAGGTGCGTGGGCGTGGCCGGCCGGCTCAGGTCCAGGATGTCGATCTTGCCCGACAGGGCGTTGACCACGAAAGCGCGCTGGGTGGGCGCGTCGTAGGCCGGAATCTCGGCGGCGCTGACGCCGTAGCTGCCGCTTTCGTAGCGGCCGATGAATTCGACGGCAGCGATGTGCTGCGGCACCTGGGCGGCGGGCGGCGCGGCGGCGTCATCGTCGTCGCCGCTGCTGCCGCAGGCGGCCAGGGTCAATGACAGCGCGACGCAGGCCGCGACCAGTTTCCAGTTTTTCATGTTGTTAGCGCTCGAGTCGGTTTTTCACAAGAGCCGACAGACTAGGGGCGCCATGTTTCGGTTTCCTTACGGTCCGGCGGATTTCGCCGGCGCGTCGGCCGCCGCGGGCCGCCGCATGACCAGGTAGATGCCGGCGGCGGCCAGCAGCATGCCCGGCCAGGCCATCAACGGAATGGCCTCGTCCAGCACCAGGAAGGCGATGATGGCCGTGACGGGCGGCACCAGGAAAAACAGCGCCGACACGCGCGAGGCCTTGCCGTGGCGGATCATGGCCAGCAGCAGCGTGATGGCGACCAGCGAGTTGCACAGCACCAGGTAGGCCAGCGACCCGAACAGCGCGGGCGTCCAGTCGATGTGCATGGGTTCGAGCAGCAGCGCCAGCGGGGCCGACACGGCCAGGCCCACGGAATACTGCACCAGGTTGGCGCTGAGCGGGTGGATGTCGACGCCATAGCGCTTTTCCCACAAGGTGCCGGCCACCATCGACAACAGGGCCAGCACGGCGAACAGCAGGCCGGCCGCCGAGGCCGTGCCGAGCGAAGACTTCGCCAGGATCACCAGCGCCGCGCCGGCCACGCCCATCAACAGGCCCGCCCAATGGCGCGGACCCACCCGCTCGCCCGCCAGCAACGGCGCCAGCAGGCCGACCAGGATGGGTTGCTGCGAAGTGATCAGGGCTACCGCGCCCGCCGACAGGCCGACCTTCAGGCTGAGATAGGTGAAGGCGAAATAGCCGGCCTGCAGGAACAGCCCCACCATCGCCAGGTGCGCCCACGCGCGCGGCGTGGCGGGCAGCGCCGGACGCACCCACGCGAAGGCCAGGCCCACCAGCGCCACCACGCAGGCGTAGCGCAGCGCCAGGAACGTCAGCGGATCGGCATAGGCCAGGCCCAGCTTCAGGAAGACGAAGCCCGACGACCACAGCAGCAGGAACAGGAAGGGCGCGTACTTCAGCCAGGCGGGCGGCGGATGGGGCATGGCGCGTTCAGTTCAGCGAAATCCCCGCGTCGCGCACGACCTGGCCCCACAGCGCGATTTCATCGACGATCTGCTGCCGCAGCGCCTGGGGCGTGTCGGGCGCGGCTTCTTCGCCGGTGGTTTTCAGCCGTTGCGCCATTTCCCCTTGGCCGACGGCGGTGTTGATGGCCCGGTTCAGCGTCGCCTGAATGTCGGCGGGCACGCCCTTGGGCGCGATGATGGCATACCACACGGTGACGTCGTAGGGGATGCCCTGCTCGCGCACGGTGGGGATGTCGGGGGCGGACGAGACGCGCTTGGGCAGGGTGACGGCCAGCACTTTCAGGCGCTTGTCGTCCCGGTAGGGAAGGGTGGACCCGGCGGTCGTCAGCATGGCGTCGACCTGGCCCGACACGGTGTCCGTCAAGGCGGGCGCCGACCCCTTGTACGGGACGTGGGTCATCGAGATGCCCGTCGTCTTCAGGAAGAGTTCCATGCCCAGGTGCGAAATGCCGCCCGTGCCGGACGACGCATAGGTCAGTTCGCCAGGTTTCTGGCGAGCCAGCGCCACCAGGTCCTGCAGGGTATCGACCGGCACATCGGGATGCACCGACACGAAGAACGGCGCCTTGGCGATCATGCCGATGGGGGTCATGTCCTTGACCGGGTCGAACGGCAGCTTGTACAGGCTGGGGTTGACGGAATAGCTGTTGGAGATGAGCGTCAGGGTATAGCCGTCCGGCTCGGCCTTCAGGCCCATCTCGACGCCCAGCTTGCCGCCGGCGCCGGGCCGATTGTCGACGATGACCGGCTGCTTCAGGGACTCGGCAAGCAGTTGGCTCAGGCTGCGTGCAATGGCATCGTTTCCGCCGCCGGCGGCGAAGGGAACGATCATCTTGATGGGCTTGGAGGGGTAGCTGTCGGCCTGCGACGGCGCGGCGGACAGGGCGGCCGATAGGGCCAGCAGCGCGGCGGGCACGACGCGGCGCAAGATCGGGCGGGCCGCAACGGCGCGATTCAACGGGCGATTCATCTCGTTATCCTTGTGGTTTCCAGGTTGACGCTTGTCGTCAGCGCCGCGCCGCGCTGGCAAGCGCGACGCGACGAACGATGATAAGCCACTGGAAGGCAGGGACGAGATGAGTGCCCCGGCTTACTTGGCCATCAGGCCCAGATGCTCGATCAGGGACTTGTCCTTGATGTAGGTGGCCTGCGCCCATTTCCGGTAGTCTTCGCTGCTGCGGTAGGCCGGTTCCTGGTTGAGCTGCTGCATGACTTCCATGCTGCGGGGCGAGAACAGGGCCTGCTTGAAGGCGTCGTGCAGGATGCGCACCACGGCGGGGTCCATGCCCTTGGGGCCGGCCAGGCCGTAGGGCGAACTGGACACGACGCCGTAGCCGAGCTCCTTGGCGGTAGGCACGTCGGGCCAGCGCTTGGTGCGTTCCTCGCCGAAGGTGACCAGCAGCCGCATCTTGCCCGAGTCGACGAACTGGTCCCAGCCGGTGGCGTCGCTTTGCGCCATGATGTGCCCGCCCAGCAGCGCCTGCTGCATGTCGGCGTTGCCCTTGAACGGCACGTGGTTCAGCTTCACCTTGGCATTGATGGCGATTTCTTCCATCAGCAGGTGGGGCGACGAGCCCACGCCCGTGGAGCCGTAGTCGATGGTGCCGGGCTTGCTGCGCGCGGCCTCGATGTATTCGTTGAATGTCTTGAAGGGCGAATCGGCGCGCACCGTGAAGCCGAAGGTATAGCCCGACAGGCCCACGATGAAAGTGAAGTCCTGGATCGGGTCCCAGTCGGTCTTGTGCATGTAGGGCATGCGCAGCATTCCCAGCGGATACAGGCTGATGGTGTAGCCGTCGGGCCGGGCCGTCTTGGCCATGTTGCTGGGCCCCAGGGTGCCGCCGGCGCCGGGGCGGTTTTCCACCACCACGTTCTGGCCCAGGCGCTTGCTGGCGTCTTCGGCGATGGCGCGCAGGTGCCGGTCGGTGGAGCCGCCGGCGGGAAACGGCACGATCAGGGTGATGGGCTGGGTGGGAAAGGCCGGCGCGGCGGCCGACGGTGCGGCCGCGGCAAGGCCGGCCAGGGTGGCCAGGGCCAGGCCCAGGCAGGTGCGGCGGGTAAGGGGGCGATGCATGGTGCTTGTCTCCGTTATGGTAGTGGCCGGATCCGCTCGCCGTGTTGGCCGGTCGTCTCCGGTGGGGCCGGCGTCCGGGCATGCGGGCGCCGGGGCGGCGGCGGCCGGGTCAGGCGTCGTCGCCGGGAAGGCCGGGCAGTGTCAGCACGCCCTTGGCCTGCAGCGCGCGCAGCTCGGCCTCGGGCAGCTGCAGCAGGCGCTGCAGCACGTCCCGGGTGCCTTCGCCCAGGGTGGGCGGCGGGTGGCGGATGGGCAGGCGCTGCCCGTCCAGGCGATAGGGCGGCGCATAGACGTGCGTGCTGCCCGCCACCGGGTGGGGCATTTCCCGCAGCAGGCCGCCCTGGCGCGTACGCTCGCTGGTCAGCGCCTCGTGCAGGCCCAGCACTTTGCCGCAGGGAATGCCGCAATCGGTCAGCCGCTGCAGCAGCAGGTCGCGCGGGAAGTCGCGAAACAGCGCGGTCACCATGGGCAGCAGGGTCAGGCGGTTCTTGGCGCGTTCGACGTTGGTGGCGTAGCGCGGGTCCTCGACGATGTCGGGGCGCATGACGACCTGGCGGCAGAACTTGTCGAACTGCGCATTGGTGCCCACCGCCACGATCAGCGGGCCGTCGGCGGCCTCGAACATGCCGTACGGCACGATGGACGGGTGGGCGTTGCCGTAGCGCTGCGGGTCGCGGCCCAGCAGCATGGCGTCCAGGCCGTAGTAGCTGGTGACCATGATGCCGCAGTCGTACAGCGCCATCTCGATCAGGCGGCCGCGGCCGGTGCGCTCGCGCCGGAACAGCGCGGCCAGCACGGCCTGCGCCGCATACATGCCCGTCATCATGTCGACCGCGGCTACGCCGAATTTCAGCGGCGGCTGGCCGGCCTCGCCATTGATGGCCATGATGCCGGTCTCGCCCTGGATGACCAGGTCGTAGCCCGGGCGCGCGGCTTCGGGGCCGGCGCTGTTGTAGCCGGACACCGCGCAATAGACCAGGCCGGGCCGGATGGCCTTGAGCTGTTCGTAGCCCAGGCCCAGCTTGTCGGCCCCGCCGCTCTTGAAGTTGTGGATCACCACGTCGAACTGCGGCAGCAGGTCGTGGACGATCTTCACGCCTTCGCGCGACTGCAAGTCCAGCGTGATGGACCGCTTGTTGCGGTTCATGCTGTTGTAGTAGGTGGTTTCGGTGCGGCCGATGCGCATGCCCCAGTCGCGGGTGTCGTCGCCGCGCACGGGGTGCTCGACCTTGACGACGTCGGCGCCGAAATCGGCCAGCACCTGGCCGCACAGCGGGCCGGCGAACACGCGGGACAAGTCCAGGACCCGGATGCCTTCCAGCGGAAAATCCAGGCCGTCGGGCGACGGCATTGCGGTGGACGGGTTCATGGCATCAGCCCCGCGCGGGTTCCAGCGCGATGAAGCGCGCCAGGTGGTGGTCTTCGTCGCCCAGTTGGTGGTCGATCATGACCAGCCGCTTGGCGTAGTGGGCCAGCGGCAGTTCCCAGGTCATGCCGATGCCGCCGTGCAGCTGGATGCATTCTTCGGCCACCAGCGTGCCCACGCGGCCGATGGTGGCCTTGGCGGCCGACAGCGCGCGCTCGCGGGTGGCGCGGTCGGGGTGGCCGAGCTGCGCGGCCGCGTTGATGACCGATGAGCGGGCCTGTTCGATTTCCAGCAGCACGTCGGCCATGCGGTGCTGCAGGGCCTGGAAGCGGCCGATGGGCACGCCGAACTGCTTGCGTGTCTGCAGGTATTCCAGCGTGGCGTCGCGCGCCGCGTCCATGGCGCCGACCGCTTCGGCGCATAGGGCCAGCAGGCCCTTGCCGATGCAGCGTTCCAGCACGGCGTGGCCGGCGCCGGCCTGGCCCAGCAGGGCGTCGGCGGGCAGCCGCACGCCGTCCAGGGCCAGGTCGCCGGCGCGGCCGCCATCGATCAGCGGATAGCCCTGTATCCGCAGGCCCGGCGTGCCGGCCGGCACCAGGAACAGCGAGATGCCGTCGACATCGTCCGCATTGCCCGCGGTGCGGGCCGACACCACGAACAGGCCGGCGCGTTCGGCCTGCGCAACCACCGCTTTGGCGCCATCCAGGCGCCAGCCGTCGGCATCGCGCGCGGCGTGCGCCTGCACGCGCGCCAGTTCGTAGCCGCCGTCGGGTTCGCCATGCGCCAGGGCGATCACCGTGTCGCCGGCCAGCAGCGGCTCGAGCGCCTGTTTCTGGCCGGCCGAGCCGGCCGCGGCGATGGCGTCGCCCGCCATCAGTGCGTCGAGGAAGGGCTCGACCACCAGGCCGCGGCCCAGCGCCTCGAATACCACCGCGATGTCGAAGCCGGCGCCGCCCAGGCCGCCGTCGGCCTCGGCGAACAGCGCGCCGATGGCGCCCAGTTCGGCATAGCGCCGCCACAGTTCCGCGCTGTAGCCTTCGGGCGAACGGGCGATGCGATCGCGCACGGCGAAGCCGTACTGCTCGGCCACGAAGCGCTTCAACATGTCCGACAGCATGCGCCGGTCTTCGGTATGGTCGAAATTCATGCGGGTTCCTTACAGTCCCAGGATCATCTTCGAGATGATGTTCTTCTGGATTTCGTTCGAGCCGCCGAAGATCGACAGCTTGCGGTAGTTGAAGTACTGGGCGGCCGCGCTGTCGGCGCCGTCCGGGCCGACGCGCGGGCCGTCGTAGCCGTCTTCCAGCGCCTGCGCCACGTAGGGGCGTGCGTACACGCCCATGGCGCGCCGGTTCAGCGCGGTGATTTCCTGGCGGATCTGGGTGCCGCGGATCTTCAGCATGGAGCTCTCGGCGCCGGGCGCGCCGCCCCGGGCCGCCGTGGCCAGCACGCGCAGGTTGGTGATGCGCATGTTGTCGAGTTCGATCTCCACGCGCGCCAGCCGCGCCGCGAAGGCCGGATCCTGCGCCAGGGGACGGCCGTTCCTGCGCTGGCGCGCGGCCACCGCCTTGAGCTGTCGCAGCGCCGCGGTGGACAGGCCCACCCCGGCGATGTTGGTGCGTTCGTAGGTCAGCAGATACTTGGCGCACGACCAGCCGCGGTTCTCTTCGCCAACCAGGTTGGCCGCCGGCACGCGCACGTCCGAGAAGAACACTTCGTTGACTTCGTGCCCGCCGTCCAGGGTAACGATGGGGCGCACTTCGATGCCGGGGGTGGCCATGTCGATCAGCAGGAAGCTGATGCCTTCCTGCGGCTTGCCCTCGGTGCGGGTGCGCACCAGGCAGAAGATCATGTTGGCGTAGTGGCCCAGGGTGGTCCAGGTTTTCTGGCCGTTGACGATGTAGTGGTCGCCATCGCGCACGGCGCTGGTCTTGAGCGAGGCCAGGTCGGAGCCGGCGCCGGGTTCGGAATAGCCTTGGCACCACCAGTCCGAGCCGTCCAGGATGCGCGGCAGCCAATGGCGCTTCTGCGCTTCGTTGCCGTACTTGATCAGCACCGGTCCCAGCATGCTGAGCCCGAACGGCACGATGCGCGGCGCATGGGCCAGGGCGCATTCGTTCTCGAAGATGAATGTCTGCACGGGCGTCCAGCCGGTGCCGCCGTATTCGCGCGGCCAGTGGCTGGCCAGCCAGCCGCGCGCGTTCAGGATGGCGTGCCAGGCCTGCATGTCGGCCTTGTGCAGGTGGCGGTTCTCGCGCACCTTGCGCGCCAGCGCGGGCGGCAGTTCGGCCGCCAGGAACGCGCGCACCTCGGCGCGGAAGGCTTCTTCTTCGGGGCTGAAATTCAAGTCCATGGATGTCTCTGTTTAGTAAATGTCGAACAGGCCGGCCGCGCCCATGCCGCCGCCCACGCACATGGTCACTACCGCGCGGCGCGCGCCGCGCCGGCGGCCCTCGAGCAGGACGTGGCCGGCCAGGCGCGCGCCGGTGACGCCGAACGGGTGGCCCAGCGCGATGGCGCCGCCGTCGACGTTGAGCTGGTCCGCCGCAATGCCCAGCGTGTGCTGGCAGTACAGCGCCTGCGAGGCGAAGGCTTCGTTCAGTTCCCACAGGTCGATGTCGCCGACCTTGAGGCCGTGCCGGGCCAGCAGGCGCGGCACGGCGTAGACCGGGCCGATGCCCATCTCGTCGGGCTCGCACCCGGCGATGGCCAGGCCGCGGAACGCGCCCAGCGGTTGCAGCCCGGCCCGCTCGGCCTCGCGCGCTTCCATCAGGACGCAGGCGGCCGCGCCGTCGGACAACTGCGAGGCGTTGCCCGCCGTGACGAACTGCCCGGCGCCGCGCACCGGCTCGAGCCCGGCCAGGCTCTCGTAGGTGGTGCCGGGCCGGTTGCAGGTATCGGCGTCGATCGTGACCTCGCGTTGCGTGACCGCGCCGGTGGCCTTGTCGGTGACGGCCATGGTGGTGGTGACGGCGACGATTTCGTCGCGATAGCGCCCGGCGGCCTGCGCTGCAGCGGTGCGGCGTTGGCTTTCCACGCTGAAGCGGTCCTGCGCTTCGCGGCTGATGCCGTAGCGTGCGGCCACGATGTCGGCGGTTTCGATCATGGGCAGGTACAGCGCCGGCTTGTGCTGCAGGATCCAGGGGTCGATACCCGAATTGGGATCGTCGCGGGTGCGGATGTGCGACACGCTTTCGACCCCGCCGGCGATCATGGCCGGCGCGCCGTCCATGACGATGCGTGCGGCCGCGCTGGCGATGGCCTGCAGGCCCGAGGCGCAATAGCGGTTGACGGTGGCGCCGCCCACGCTGACCGGCAGGCCGGCGCGGATGACGGCCTGCCGGGCCACATTGCGGCCGGTGGTGCCTTCCGGGTAGCCGCAGCCCAGGATGGCGTCCTCGATCAGGGCCGGGTCGATGCCGGCGCGCTCGACCGCGGCGCGCACGGCGAAGGCAGCCAGCGTGGGGCCCGGGGTCAGGTTGAATTCGCCGCGATGGGCCTTGGTAATGGGCGTGCGGGCGACCGAGACGATGACGGCTTCGCGCATGGCAGGCTGTCCTGTGAAGAAAGCGGGCGGCCCGGGAAACGGCCGCGCGGGGATGGATGGGGGGATCAGGCCGCGGGCTTTCCGGCCGGCGCCGGCCGGGCCGTGTCGGATGCCGGGATCGGGATGCCGTCGTGCCGTTGCGATGCAACGGCGCCGCGGCGCGCGCGTTCTGCCATGGGGTGTCTCCGGTGCAGGCCAGCAGGCCTGTCTGGTTGTGGTACGCGGGGGCGTGCAACTATCGCTCTTTATTCTTGATCAGCAAGCCAATCTTGACAATGGCATCAATAGTTGACACTGCGGACAAGAAAATTTGACAATCCCCGGCCATGGATACCAAATCCCTGACCCTGCTGGTCGAGATCCTGGACGCCGGCAACCTGAGCGAGGCCGCGCGCCGGCTGAAAATGACGCGCGCCAATGTCAGCTACCACCTGAACCAACTGGAACGCGCCGTGGGCATGCAACTGGTGCGGCGCACGACGCGCCGCGTCGAGCCCACCGAGATCGGTCTGAAGCTGTACCGGCACGGCTGCAGCATCCGCGACGAGCTGGCGGCCGCGCACGAGTCGGTGGAAACGCTGGGCAAGATGCCGCAGGGGCGGGTGCGGCTGAGCGTGCCCAGCGGCTACGGCCAGTTCGTGATGACGCCCTGGCTGCTGGAATTCAAGCGCAGCTATCCGGGCATCGTGCTGGACGTGCTGTTCGAGAACAGCGTGGAAGACCTGCTGCGCGAAGAAGTGGACATCGCGGTGCGCATTGCGTCCGAGCCGCCCGGCCACCTGGTGGCGCGCGAGCTGGGGCGGGTGCGCTACGTCGCATGCGCGTCGCCGGCCTACGCGGCCAAGCGCGGCTTGCCGTCGCGGCCCGAGGCGCTGTGCGGCGCGCCGATCATCAGCGCCGCCGTGATCGGCCGGCCGCTGCGCCTGTCGGCCTACCAGGGCTCGCAGCGCCAGCAGGTCACGCTCGAGCCCACCGTGGTGTCGCGCAACTACGCCTTCCTGCGCGACGCGGCCCTGGCGGGCGTGGGCATCGCGGTGGTGCCCGACTACGTGGTGTACGAGGACGTGGCCCAGGGCCGCTTGCTGACGGCGCTGCAGGACTGGCGGCTGAGTATCTTCGGCCGCAGCATGTATTTGCTGTACATGCCCAGCCGGCACCACCCCCGCGCCATCGCCATGCTGATCGAATTCATCCTGGACAAGGCCCATGCCGCGCACGAAGGGCGGCCGGGGCTGTTGCCGTCCAAATAGCCCGTGGCCGGCGATCCGGCGTGCGGTAGACTCGGCGCATGAACGCGCCCATGCCCGACCCGACCGCGCCGCTGACCATCTGGGGCCGGCCCAGTTCGCTCAACGTGCAGAAAGTCATGTGGCTGGTCGGCGAGCTGGGGCTGCCCCACCGGCACGTGCCCGTCGGCGGACGCTACGGGGGCACCGACGCGGCCGGGTTCCTGGCCATGAACCCGCATGGCAAGGTGCCGGTCATCGACGTTGCCGGCGTCGTGGTGTGGGAATCCCACAGCATCCTGCGCTACCTGGCGGCGCGCCACGGCCGTCCGGACTTCTGGGATGACGATGCCGCGCGGCGCTCGCAAGCCGAACGCTGGATGGACTGGTCGCAGACCAGCCTGCAGCCCGATTTCCTGAACGGCGTGTTCTGGGGCTATTACCGCACGCCGGAGCCACAGCGGGACCTGCCGGCCATTGCGCGCAGCCTGGCGCGCTGCGCGACGCATTTCGGCATGCTGGACGCCGTCCTGGCCCGGCAGCCGTTCCTGGCGGGCGACCGCCTGACACTGGCCGACATCGCGGCGGGCACTTGCCTGTATCGCTATTTCGAGCTGGACATCGACCGGCCGCCGTTGCCGCACGTGCAGGACTGGTATGCGCGGCTGCAGGCGCGGCCGGCATACCGGCGGCATGTCATGATTCCGTTTGAAGACTTGCGCGGCCGTCTGGAATACTGACCGGCCTTGACCCCACGCCAGGAGACACGCCATGCCATTCCAGGGTAGCTGCCATTGCGGCGCCGTCCGCTTCACCGTCGATGCCGATCCTCCCTCGACGGCCCTCAGCTGCAATTGTTCGCACTGCCGCCGCAAGGGGTTCTTGCTGAGCTTTTTCCCGGCCGACCGCTACACGCTGGACGCCGGCGACGATGCGCTGCAGTCGTACCAGTTCAACAAGCACCAGATCGAGCATCGCTTCTGCCGCCATTGCGGCACCCAGCCGGTAGCCTACGGCACCAATCCGGACGGCTCGCCGGTGCGGGCGGTGAACTTGCGCTGCGTGCCGGACATCGACCTGGACGCCCTGACGCTGCAGCGCGTCGACGGCGCATCGTTCTAGCCGGCGATGCTTCGATGCGGGCCGCAGCATCGGCGGCCCGCCATCGCGCAGACTGCGCGCATCGGGTTCGATTCCAGGAAAAATGATGCCGATCTTCGGACAGGCCGCGCGCCGGGCCGGCCGCCATTGCGTGTTCATGGGCTGGCGCGTGGTGGGCGCGGCTTTCGTCATTGCGCTGTTCGCGTGGGGCATCGGCTTCTATGGCCCGCCGGTGTTCCTGGGCGTGCTGCATGCGGCCCGGGGGTGGCCGGTGGCGCTGGTGTCGGCGGCCATCAGCCTGCATTTCCTGTGCGGCGCCGTCGTGGTGGCGGGCCTGGGCGGGCTGCATCGCCGCCATGGCGTGGCGCGCGTCACGGGCGCCGGGGCGCTGCTGACGGCCGTGGGCTTGCTGGGCTGGGGCTATGCGCGCGAGCCCTGGCAGCTATTCCTGGCCGTGCTGTTCAGCGGCGCGGGATGGGCCATGACCAGCGGCGCGGCGTTGAACGCCATGGTGTCGCCCTGGTTCGAACGGCGCCGGCCGGCCGCGCTGGGCATGGCTTTCAACGGGGCCAGCCTGGGCGGCGTGGTGTTCTCGCCGCTGTGGGTCGCCCTGATCGCCGCGCTGGGGTTTGGCCAGGCGGTGGCGTGGGTGGCTGCGGCGATGCTGATCACGGTCACGGGCCTGGCCTGGCGATACCTGCGGCGCACGCCCGCCGAACTGGGCCTGTTGCCCGACGGCGACCGTGGCGCGGCGGCGTGGGCGCCGGTGCCGCGCGCCGAGGCCGCGGACGTCCGGCCGCTGGCGCAAGCGCGACGCGACCGGCGCTTCATGACACTGGCGCTGGGCGCGTCGCTGGGCTTGTTCGCGCAAGTGGGGCTGGTGGCACACCTGTTTTCCATGCTGGCGCCCGTCATGGGGGCACGCGGGGCGGGCCTGGCAATGGGCCTGGCGACGGCCTGCGCGATCGGCGGGCGCCTGCTGCTGGCGCGCCTGATGTCGCCGCGGGCCGACCGTCGCCAGGTGGCGGCGGCCAATCTGGCCTTGCAGGCGCTGGGGTCGGTGGTGTTGCTGGCCGCGGGCGCGTCGCCGGCCGGGCTGCTGGCGGGCTGTTGCCTGTTCGGGCTGGCGCTGGGCAACGTCACCTCGTTGCCGCCGCTGATCGCGCAAGCCGATTTTCGCGCGGCCGACGTCGCGCGCGTGGTGGCCTGGGTGACGGCGGCCAGCCAGGCTGGCTACGCGTTCGCGCCGGCGGCGTTCGGCCTGTTGCGCGAATGGGGAACGGCAGGCGGGCAGGGCGGTTTGTTGTTCGTGGCGGCGGGGCTGATCCAGCTGGCCGCCGCCGGCGCGATGCTGGCCGGCCGCCGCGGCCGGGCCGTCGCCGCGGCGGCCTGAGCGCGGGCCGCGCGCGGCGGCAATACTGCCGGTGCTATCCTGGTCCGCATGAAAAAGGGAAGCTGGATTGCCGTCGGGATCGCCGTGGGCGTGGCCATCGGCGTAGCGATGGACAACGTCGCCATGGGCATCGGCATCGGCCTGGCACTGGGCATCGCCATGAGCCTGGAAGGCCGTCGCTGAACGGTGCGCCGGGTCAGGCCGCCGCGGCCGGCTCGGGCTGGCGCGCCAGCCGCCGCACGGGCGAGGCGAACAGCACGGCGAATTGCACCGCGAATCCAACGGCCATGGCCCACAGACAGGCCGGCGTGCCGTAGCGCGCCGCCAGCAACGCGCCGATGGCCGCGCCCAGCGGACGCGCGCCGAACGTCGCGGTAACGACAATGGCCGAGACGCGCCCCAGCATCGCGTTGGGCGTGACGGCCTGGCGCAGCGTGGTGGTGGCGATGGTCCACAGGACCGGGCCCGCGCCGAACAGGAAGAAGGCCGCGCCGGCCAGCAGGCCCGACGGCCAGGCCAGCGTGGCCAGCATCAGCAGCGCCGCCGCCAGCGCGGCCAGCGGGCCGGCCGCCACCACGGCGCCGAACGCCAGCCACCGGCCCAGGCGCGGCGCGGCCAGCGCGCCGGCCACCATGCCGGCGCCGTAGATGCCCAGGGTCAGCCCCACCTGGGTCGCGTCCAGGCGCAGGTTGTCGATCGCATAGGCGACGTAGACGGCCTGCAGGATGAACCAGGCCGTATTGAAGAACACCGCCGTTGCCAGTACCGGGCGCAGCAGCGGATGGCGGGCAACAAAACGCGCGCCTTCGGCCAAGTCGTGCAACACATGCCGGCGGGCCCGGACGAGCGCCGGGCTGGCGGGCAGGCTGCGCAGCCAGCCCACGGCCAGCAGCGACAGGGCCGCCGCCAGCGCGTAGGCCGCCGCTGCCCCCAGGGCGCCGACCAGCGCGCCGCCTACTGCCGGGCCGGCCGCGAACGCGCCACTGCGGGCCAGTTCCAGCCAGCGGTTGGCCGCCGACAATTGCGCGCCCGCGACCAGCGTGGGCAGCACGGCCGGCGCGGCCACGCTGTAGGCCACCGTGCCGATCGCGCCCAGGAATCCCAACACGGCCAGCCACGCCAGGCTCAATTCGTGCCGCGCCAGCAACAGCAGCAGGCCCAGCAGGGACAGGGTGCGCAGCGCCTCGGCGGCCGCCATCAGGCCGCGGCGCGAGACGCGGTCGGCCAGCACGCCGGCTGGCAATGCCAGCAACAGAAAGGGCAGGGTCTGGGCGGTCTGCAGGTAGCCGGTCTGCGCGGCGCCGGCTCCCAGCGCCAGCACGGCCACCAGCGGGGCGGCCGCCAGCGCCAGCTGTTCCGAGAACTGGGCGCACAGGTTGGACATGGCCAGGCGGCGAAATGCCGGCGGCAAGGGCGGGGCGGGCATGATGAACCGGGCGAGTGGATGACGCGGCGATGCTAGAAGCGCCGGCGCGGGCCCGCATCCCGTTCATTGCGGTGGAATTCCGCCGCCTCGTCGAACTGCGATAATGGCGCATGGGCGGCGCGGTGCCGCCATGTGTTTTCCGGGGCCTTGCATGACCGTCGCCACTCGTCCGCTGTATATCCAGATCCACCAGGCCGACAATGTCGCCATCATCGTCAACGACGGCGGCCTGCCCGCCGGCGCCGAACTGCCCGGCGGGCTGACGCTGCGCGAGGCCATTCCGCAAGGGCACAAGGTGGCGCTGCGCGACCTGGCCGAGGGCGATCCGGTGGTGCGCTACAACGTGACGGTCGGCTACGCCGCCAGGGCGCTGCCGCGCGGCAGCTGGGTCAACGAGCGGGTCACCACGCTGCCCACGGCCCGGCCGCTGGATGACCTGCCCATGGCCACGCGCGCCGCGCCGCCCATGCCGCCGCTGCAAGGCCATACGTTCATGGGCTACCGCAACGCCGACGGGTCGGTGGGCACGCGCAACATCCTGGCCATTACCACTACGGTGCAATGCGTGCAGGGGGTGGTCGAGCACGCCGTGCAACGCATCAAGGCCGAACTGCTGCCGCGTTATCCCAATGTGGACGACGTGGTGGGCCTGGAACACACCTACGGCTGCGGCGTGGCCATCGACGCGCCGGGCGCGGCGGTGCCGATCCGCACGCTGCGCAATATCAGCCGCAATCCCAATTTCGGCGGCACGGCCATGATGGTCAGCCTGGGCTGTGAAAAGCTGCAGCCCGAGCGCCTGATGCCGGCCGGCGCCATTGCCATCGCGGCAGGCGAGGGCATGGGCGACCCGGTGGATACCGTCTGCCTGCAGGACGAGCAAAACGTCGGCTTCGAGTCGATGATCCGCGCCATCATGCAAACCGCCGAGAAGCACCTGGCCGTGCTGGATCGCCGCCGGCGCGAGCCCTGTCCGGTGTCGGACCTGGTCGTGGGCGTACAGTGCGGCGGCAGCGATGCATTTTCGGGCCTGACGGCCAACCCGGCGGTGGGCTTCGCGGCCGACCTGGTCGTACGAGCCGGCGGCACGGTGATGTTCTCGGAAAACACCGAGGTGCGCGATGGCATCGACCAGCTGACGGCGCGCGCCGCCACGCCCGCCGTGGCCCAGGCGCTGGTGCGCGAAATGGACTGGTACGACCGCTACCTGAGCCTGGGCATGGCCGACCGCAGCGCCAATACCTCGCCCGGCAACAAGAAGGGCGGGCTGTCGAATATTGTCGAGAAGGCCATGGGCTCGATCGTGAAATCGGGCACGGCGCCGATTTCCGCCGTGCTGTCGCCGGGCGAAAAACTGACCGGCAAGGGCCTGGTGTTCTGCGCCACGCCGGCCAGCGATTTCATCTGCGGCACCCTGCAACTGGCGGCCGGCATGAACCTGCACATCTTCACCACCGGCCGCGGCACGCCTTATGGCCTGGCGCAAGTGCCGGTGATCAAGGTGGCCACGCGCAGCGACCTGGCGCGCCGCTGGCACGACCTGATGGATGTGGACGCCGGCCGTATCGCCACCGGCGCGGCATCCATCGAAGAGGTGGGCTGGGAATTGTTCCGCCTGATGCTGGAAGTGGCCAGCGGCAGGCAGCAGACCTGCGCCGAGAAGCTGAAGCTGCACAACGCGCTGGCGCTGTTCAACCCGGGCCCGGTGACTTGACCGCGCCCGCGACGTTGCCTCTCCAGACCCTGCCCCTGTTTTAGCGTGAACCCCTATGACTGCAAGCACTGACACCGAACAACGCCTGGCCAACCTGGAGATCAAGCTGGGCCTGGCCGACGACATGCTCGACCAGCTGAACCAGGCGCTGTTTCGCCAGCAGCAACTGATCGACCGGCTGCTGCGCGAGCTGGCCGAGTTGCGCCAGCAGATGCCCGACGGCGCCGGCGCGGGGTTGCGCAGCCTGCGCGACGAAATCCCGCCGCACTACTGAACGCCATGCGCATCCTGTGGGCCTACCTGCGCCCGCACGGCCGGCTGGCGGTGCTGGCTCTGGTGCTGGCGGCGGCCAGCCAGGTACTGGCGCTGATCGACCCGATCATCTTCGGCAAGATCATCGACGAATACGCCATCAACCGCGCCGGCAAGACCGACGACGAGCTGGTGTCGGGCGTGCTGACGCTGCTGGGCCTGGCCGTGCTGATCGCCGTGCTGTCGCGCCTGGCCAAGGCGCTGCAGGAATACGTGACGCGGCTGGTGGTGCAGAAGTTCGGCACGCAGCTGTTCAACGACGGCCTGCGCCAGGCGCTGCGCCTGAAGTTCCAGGAGTTCGAAGACCTGCGCAGCGGCGAGACCCTGTCGCTGCTGCAGAAGGTGCGCAGCGACAGCGAACGCTTCATCAACGCCTTCATCAACACGGTGTTCGCCGCGCTGGTGGGCATGGGCTTCCTGGTGTGGTACGCGGTGACGCGGCACTGGCTGCTGGTGCCGGTGTTCCTGGTGGGCGTGCTGGTGCTGGGCGGCCTGACGGGCCTGCTCAGCCGCGAGATCAAGAGCCAGCAGCGTTCGATCGTGCGCGAGACCAACCGCAGTTCGGGCTTCATCGCCGAATCGCTGCGCAATATCGAGCTGATCAAGAGCCTGGGGCTGACCTTTCCCGAGATCCGCCGGCTGCAGGCCCAGACGGTGCGCATCTTCGAGCTGGAAATGCAGAAGGTCAAGCGCATCCGGCTGCTGTCGTTCCTGCAGGGCGTGACGCTCAGCATGCTGAAGCTGGCCATCCTGTTCGCCTTGCTGTGGCTGATTTTCCGCGACGTGCTGAGCACCGGCGAACTGATCGCCATGCAATTCATTTCGGTGGCCATCTTCGCGCCGCTGCAGGAACTGGGCAACATCATCCTGGCGTATCGCGAGGCCGAGGCGTCGCTGTCGAATTTCGACGCGCTGATGCGCAAGCCCATCGACCGCCGGCCCGACTCGCCGCAGGACAGCGGGCCGATCGCCCGGGTGCGTTTCGCCGACGTGGTGTTTCGCCACAAGGGGGCGGCCGACAATGCGCTGGACGGCGTATCGTTTGCGGCCGAGCTGGGCGACACCATCGCGTTCGTGGGGCCGTCCGGGTCGGGCAAGTCGACCCTGGTGAAGCTGCTGCTGGGCCTGTATGCGCCCGCCGCCGGCGAGGTCTACTACAACGACATCCCGGCCCGTTCGCTGCGCCTGAACCGCGCGCGCCGCCAGGTGGGGCTGGTCACCCAGGAACCCTATCTGTTCGCCGGCACGCTGCGCGACAACATCCGCCTGGTCAAGCCCGACGCCGCCGACGCCGAGATCGTCGCGGCCATGCAGCAATCGGCCTGCGCGTACCTGTTGAACAAATCGCCCGACGGGCTGGACACGGCGATAGGCGAAATGGGCCTGAAGCTGTCGGGCGGCGAAAAACAGCGCCTGTCGATCGCGCGGGCCCTGATCCGCCAGCCGCGCCTGCTGATTTTCGACGAGGCGACCTCGGCGCTGGATTCGCTGACCGAAGAGCAGATCTCGGACACGGTGCGGCGCATTTCGGCCAGCCGGCGGCAGATCACCATCCTGATCGCGCATCGGCTGTCGACCATCATGCACGCCGACACGATCTTCGTGCTGGAAAAAGGCCGTGTCGCCGAAAGCGGCACGCATGCCGAATTGCTGGCGCGCACCGGGCTGTACTACGCCATGTGGCGCCAACAGATCGGCGAGCGCCCGCCGCCACCGCCGGCCGCGCCGGAATAGCCGTCAGGCGGCTTGGCGCCCGGCGCGGTCGCGCCCGTCGTCGAACAGGAGGGGAACGCTTGCATGGCGGACGGGCCGGCCGTCAGGGCCAGCCATGCTCCAGGATGCGGCGCAGCGTGTCTTCCAGCCACTGCGAATCCGCCGGCTGGCCGGGCGCGTCGAATTTGCCGTCCAGCGCCAGGTGCGCATAGCCATGCACGGTGGACCATGCCGCCAGCAGCCGGGCATGCGTGTCGGCATCCAGCGGCTGCCCGGCCGGGAAGCCGGTGTAGTCGCGTATGGCGTTTTCCAGTTCCGCGAACGCGGCCTGGCCGGCGGCCAGCAGCCGGGCGTCGTCGGTCAGGCGGTCCTTGCGGAACATCAGCTGGAAGCGCGCCGGGTAGGCCAGCGCGAAGCGCACATAGCCCAGGCCCTGAGCGCGCAGGCGCGCGCCGGCATCCTGCCCGCCGGCCTGGGCACCTTCGCGCAGGTAGCGGGTCAGCGCCTCGAATCCCAGGATGGCGACTTCGGTCAGCAGCCCCGCCGCGCTACCGAAATGATGCAGCGGCGCGGCGGGCGACACGTCCACGCGCCGGGCGGCTTCGCGCAGGGTGAAGCCTTCCAGCCCGCGTTCGGCCAGGATGGCCTCGGTGGCCTCGATCAGGGCGTCGCGCAGGGCGCCGTGGTGATAGGCGGCAGGGGGCGCGGCAGGCTTGGGTCTGGGCATGGCGGTAACAGGCCGGCGAAGGGATGATTTGGATCTTTACATTGTTCAGACGCGATGCTAACTTATCTAAACATTGTTTAGATTGAGGTGGCCATCATGCCTTTGACACTATCCGGGCCGGCGGGGCTGCCGGCATCCCGCCCGATGCGCCTGGGGGACGCGGCACGCCGTGCCGCGCGCGAACTGCTGCGGCGCCAGCGCGCGCTGGCGGTATTCGGCATGCTGCTGCTGGCGGCCATGATCCCGGCCGCCCTGGCCGCGCTGCTGGACCCGCGCACCCTGGCCGGCGTGGACGTCTGGGCCAAGCCGCTGAAGTTCATGGCGGCCATCGGCCTGTATGCCTGGACCCTGGCGTGGCTGATCGGCGAGCTGCCGCCCGAGCGGCGCCGCACGCGGCTGCTGCGCGCCACGGTGTGGACGGCGTTGCTGACGGGCGCCTTCGAGGCGCTGTACATCACCTGGCAAGGGGCATTGGGGCAGGCGTCGCATTTCAATACCGGCACCCCGTTTCATGCGGCCATGTTCGTCCTGATGGGCGTGGCGGCGTTGCTGTTCACGGCCACTTCGCTGCCGGTGGCATGGCAGTTGTGGCGCCACGGCCACGGCATGGCGCCGGCCTATCGCCTGGGCGCGGTGCTGGGGCTGGCGCTGACCTTCGTGGCGGGAGCCGGAGTAGGGGTGCTGATCAGCGTGCAGGGCGGGCCGCTGGTCGGCGCGGCGACGGGGCCGGGATTGCCGCTGGTGGGCTGGTCCGCCACCGGCGGCGACCTGCGGGTGGCTCACTTCCTGGGGGTGCATGCGCAGCAGGCATTGCCGGTGGCGGGCTGGCTGCTGGCCCGCCTGGGCGGACGCCATGCCGTGCCGGCGATGGGGCTGGCCGCGGCCGCGTATCTGGCGCTGGCCGTACTGGCATTGCTGGGCGCGTACGCCGGCATGCCGTTGCTCAGGCTGCCAGGTTAGTCGGCGGCGGGCCGGGGCGGGTCGGCCGGGGCCGACGCGGCGGATGCCGTGGCGGCGGGGCCGGCCCCGGCGGCATCGCGGCGCGGCGTGATTTCCATGATGAGTTCCACGCGGCGGTTGGCGGCGCGGCCGGCCGGCGTGTCGTTGGCGGCGATGGGGTGGGTGTCGGCGTAGCCGACGGCGCGCAGGCGCACGGGGTCCACGCCATCGCGCACCAGTTCGCGCAGCACGCTGGTGGCGCGGCTGGCCGACAGTTCCCAGTTCGAGGGAAACTGCCGCGTCTGGATGGGGACCGGGTCGCTGTGGCCTTCCACCGATACCGGATAGCCCTGACTGCGATTGATCACCGTGGCCATGCGCTGGATCAGCCGCAGGCCGGACGGGCTGAGCACCGCCTGGCCGGACGGGAACAGCAGTTCGTTGCTGATGCGAAAGCTGATCGATTTCTCGTTGACGATCACGTCCACGCCGTCGCCCAGGTCGTCCAGGCCAAGCTCGGTAATCGAGGGCGGCTGCGGCTCGGGGGCGTCCGGCGCCTGTTGCGCAGCAGAAGCGAGAACGGCGGAAGCGGCCGCGACGGTGGGTGTGCCGGGCACCGGATGGGTGTCTGACGCCTGTTGCGCAGCAGAAGCGAAAACGGCGGAAGAGACCGGGACGGTGGAGGTGTCAGACACCCGATGCGCAGCAGAGGCGAAAACGGCGGAAGGTGTCGCGACGGTGGCGGTGTCGGACATTTCGCCGGTATCCGACACCTGTTGTGCATAGGCTTGCCAGGCCACGGCCAGCTTCGACCAGGCCGGGGGCAGGCTGTCCTCGTGGCCGACCGATCCCACCAGTTCCACCGGCGCGCTTGCCGCGGCCGATGGCCGGGGCATTTGCGATACGGCCAGCAGCACCACCAGCATCGCCAGCAGCAGCGTGATCAGGTCCAGGTAGGTCAGCAGCCAGCTGTCGGACTCCTGTTCGATGGCCTCGGCCACGTGCCAGCGCGCGAAGCGGCCGCCGGCATGCAAGGCCGGCCGCCCGCCCGGCGTGGCGGCGCGCGCGCCGCGGCCACGCTGGTGCTGGCGGCGCAGCGCCTCGATCCGCTCGGCCAGGTTCATGGGCGTGCGGCGGCGGGCCGGGCCAGCGGCGCGGAACCCGGCGCGGGCTTGGCCGCCTTGGTTGTCTTGGCTTGCGCGGGCGGATCCGCCTGGCCGCCGTCGTAGACCTCGTCCTCGATGTGCATCATGAACGAGTTCAAGGTCTCGCGCACCACCGCCGGCCCGCGCCGCGCGCACATCATCGCAATGCCTTGCAGCACCATGTTCATCAGCATCAGGCGCTGTTCAGTGCGGCGCTCCAGCTTGACGGCGATCGGCTTGCACACCAGGTTGGCCAGCAGGATGCCGTAGAACGTGGTCATCAGCGCCACCGCCAACTGCTGGCCGATGACCACCATGTCGCCGCTGCCCAGCACCGTCATCAAATTGATCAGGCCCACCAGCGTGCCCAGCATGCCGAAGGCCGGCGCGAAGCCGGCCATGATGCGGAACATCTGCGCTTCGGCATGCTCGCGTGCGCGCAGGCGTGCGATGCGCCATTGCAGCAGCTCGATGATCTGGTCTTCCGGCGTATGGTCGATGACCAGTTGCACGCCGGTGCGCAGGAAGGGGTTGGACACCTTCTGCAGCGCCTCTTCCACCTTGCGCACGTTGTCGTTCATCCATAGTTGCGCCAGCGCCGCCAGTTCGTCGATGTCGCGGCGCGAATCCAGGCGTTCGCTGCGGAACACCGTGCGCACCAGCGCGAAGACGCGCAGCACTTCGCGCAGCGGATAACTGATGAACAACGCCGCGCAAGTGCCGCCCAGCACCACCGCCAGGCCCGGCAGGTTGATGTACAGGGCGGGGTCGGTGGCCGAGGACGCCAGGGCGGCCACCAGCGTGACTGCCGCGACGGCGATGCCGATGAGGGTAGAAGGATTCATGAGAGACGAGCCTTGCGCGCGCAATCGTGCGAAACCGGCTCATTCTAGAAAGCGGCGGCGCGGCGCAATCGATGGAGAACGGGACGAAAAGGGCCGGTTTGCGGCGCGCAGGCTTGTCACAAAGAAATGAAACCAAATGGTTGAATATCGATGCAAAGACGCATAACATAACCGAATGGTTGAATATCAAGCCCCCCACCTGGACCGCGTGTTCCACGCCTTGGCCGACCCCACGCGGCGCGCCATGCTGCAGGCGCTGGCCGAAGGCGAGCGTCCCATCCGCGACCTGGCCGCGCCGTTCCAGATGTCGTTCGCGGCCGCGTCCAAGCACGTCAAGGTGCTGGAATCGGCCGGGCTGGTGCGGCGCCGCGTGCAGGGGCGCCTGCATTTCTGCCGCATCGAAGCCGCCCCGCTGGCGCAGGCCGACGCGTGGCTGCGCCGCTACGAAGGCTTCTGGGCCGGCCGGCTGGACGCCCTGCAAGCGCTGTTGCAGGCCGAGGCGCAAGCCGAGCCCGCCAGCGGTGCCCGGTCGCCGGCCGCGCCCGTTTCCACGAAAACCCACCGAGGATCCCGCTCATGACCTCCGATTCCCCTTCCGCTTCCTATCGCACCGGCTATGGCGAACTCGTCGAGCCGGGTTCGCTGCAATTCGTGCGTGTGCTGCCAGGCCCCATCGAACGGGTCTGGTCGTGGCTGGCTGATTCCGACAAGCGCGCGCAATGGCTGGCCGCAGGCGACCTGCCGGCGCGGCCGGGCATGCCTTTCGAAATGCGCTTCGACCACGCCAGCCTGACGCCGGACGACGTGCCGGCGCCGGAACGATTCCGCCACGAGGGCGGCGTGATCCGCAGCGAACACCGGCTGCTGCGTTGCGAGCCGCCCCACGTGCTGGCCATCAGTTGGGGCGGCCCCAATGAAGAGCCCTCGGAAGTGACCTTCGAATTGTCGCCGCAGGGCGACCAGGTGCGGCTGGTGCTGACCCATCGCCGCCTGGTGAGCCGCGCCACGACGCTCAGCGTGTCGGGTGGCTGGCATACCCACCTGGCCGTGCTGGCGGCCAAGCTGGCGGGGCGGACGCCTGCGCCGTTCTGGACGATGCTCGAGGAACTGGAACAAGACTACGCCGCCCGGCAAGGCCGGGCGGCGTCGGACGGCGCGGCCTGAGGCGGGCCGCGGCGCGCCAGGCTATTGCTGCGGCGCGCGGCCCGCCGGCGCGTTCTTCTGCGCCATGTCGATGACGCGCTGGCGAAGCTGCGGGTCCTGCTCGATGGCCTGGCCGATGCCGTTGAATTCATCGACGGTCAGGCCGTCGGCATTGACCATGCGCACCATTTTCTCGTCCGCTTCGCGGTAGACCTGTTCGCGGGCGGCGTCGTCCTTGGCGGCCTGCAGCTTGGGCCGGTATTCGTCGGCCACCATGGCCACCTTCTGCGAGGCGCTGGCGAATTTCTGCAACTGCGCGTCCGACGGGCGGATCGCGGGTTGCGTCTGGGCAGGGGGCTGCGCGGCCGGCGCGGTTTGCGCCAGCGCCACGGCGGGCGACAGGCTCGCGGCCAGGATGGCAGCGGCAAAGATTGCATGAGTCGAACGCGGCATGAAGCCTCCTTGATCGGTTGACAGCGTGTGCCTCCATGATGACAAGCCCGGGCGGCAGGCTTCAAGCATTGCGATGTTTGCGCATGTGTCGGGCCCCGGGGGGCGGGGTTACCGGGCGTTTCAAGGCGGATCAGGAATTCAGCGCGCGGGCGCGGGCCAGCAGCAATTCGCGTTCGCGGGCGTTGCGCGCCATGCCGGCGGCACGCTGGAATTCCGCCGCGGCTTCGTCGCGCCGCCCCAGCTTGGCCAGCAGGTCGCCCCGTACGCTGGGCAGCAGGTGGTAATCCGCCAGCACGGGTTCGGCGGCCAGCGCGTCCACCAGCGCCAGTCCGGCCTCGGGCCCATAGGTCATGCCCACGGCCACCGCGCGGTTCAGGTCCACGACCGGCGACGGGGCCACCTGCGCCAGCGCGTCGTACAGCGCCACGATCTGCGGCCAGTCGGTGTCCTCGGGGCGCGCGGCGCGCGCGTGGCAGGCCCCCAGGGCCGCCTGCAGCGCATACGGGCCCAGCGCGCCGTCATGGGCCTGCGCCTGCTGCAGGGCCGTCAGGCCGCGACGGATCAGCAGGGGATCCCAGCGGGACCGGTCCTGGTCCATCAGCAGCACCGGCCGGCCTTCGGCATCGACGCGCGCCGCCAGGCGCGAGGCCTGGATTTCCATCAGCGCGACCAGGCCGTGCACTTCGCTTTCGCCGGGCGCCAGCTGGGCCAGGATGCGGCCCAGCCGCAAGGCCTCGTCGCACAGCGCCGGACGCATCCAGTGGTCGCCGGCCGTGGCCGCGTAGCCTTCGTTGAAGATCAGGTACACCACTTCCAGCACCGATGCCAGGCGCGACGCCAGAGCCTGCCCGCGCGGCACCTCGAAAGGCACGCGCGCTTCGCGCAAGGTGCGCTTGGCGCGCACGATGCGCTGGGCGATGGTGGCTTCCGACACCAGGAACGCGCGGGCGATTTCGTCGGTGGTCAGGCCGCCCAGCAGGCGCAGCGTCAGCGCCACCCGCGCGGGCGTGGACAGCACGGGATGGCAGGCGGTGAATACCAGCCGCAGCAGGTCGTCGCCGATCTCGTCCTGGCGGGCCGCGTCCAGGGCGTCGACGAAATCGGGCTCGACGTGGGCCTGCAGCGCGTCCAGCTCATGGCCCAGCTGCTCGTGCTTGCGCGTGTGCAGGGCGTCCTGCCGCAGGCGGTCCAGCGCGCGGCGCTTGGCGGTGGTCATCAGCCAGGCCCCCGGATTGTCGGGGATGCCGTCGCCGGGCCAGTGTTCCAGCGCTGCGACCAGCGCGTCCTGCGCCAGCTCTTCGGCCAGGCCGACGTCGCGCACCATGCGCGCCACGCCGGCAATGACCTTGGCCGACTCGATGCGCCAGACGGCCTCGATAGCCTGGTGGACGGCATCGCGCGAACTCATTGCTGCAGGATCTCGGCGTTGGGATCCATGTACATCAGTTCCCAGATGTGGCCGTCCAGGTCCTCGAACGCGTGGCCGTACATGAAGCCGTAGTCCTGCGGTTCACGCGGTATCGTGCCGCCGGCGGCCACGGCGCGCGCGACCAGGTCCTGGACTTCGGCGCGGCTTTCGCACGACAGGCACACCAGCACCTCGGTGCTTTGCTTCGGGTCGCACAGCGGCTTGCTGACGAAGGTCTTGAAATAGTCGCGCGTCAGCAGCATGGCGTACAGGTTCTCGCCCAGCACCAGGCAGGCGGCATTCTGGTCGGTGAAGCGCCGGTCGAAGTCCAGCCCCAGCTGTTTGAAGAAGTCCATGGCTTTGGGCAGGTCGGCGACCGCCAGGTTGACGAAGATTTGCTTGTGCATGATGGGGTCTCGCGATGGAAAGCGGCAGCAATGCCGGGGTGGGGGAATCAGCGCAATTCGAGCGCGTGGAAACGGCCGGCCGACGGCCGGCCCTGGGCCAGGTCGTCGATCTCGTACAGCGGCCGCACTTCGATCTGGGCCTGGACGCCCGGGCCCATGGGGGCGGGAAAGCGGCGCGTCCACTCCAGTGCTTCTTCGCGCGAGCGCGCCTGGATGACCGTGTAGCCGGCGACCAGTTCCTTGCTTTCCGCGAACGGGCCGTCCACGACCTGGCGCCGGCCGTTGGCGTAGTGGATGCGCCAGCCATCCGCACTCGGCCGCAGGCCGGCGGCGTCCAGCAGCGCGCCGGCCTGGGCCAGGGTTTCGTGGTAGGCGGCCATCTCGGCGAACAAGGCGTCGTCGGGCAGGACGCCCGCCTCGGTGTCGGCGTTGGCTTTGACTAAGATGATGAAGCGCATGGCGGTTGCTCCTGTCGGGAAGGGGCCGCCGTCGGGCGGCCGTCATGACCACGACGAGGCGGCCGCCGCGAAATCGACAGGCGGGCGGTCGAGCAAGGGTAAACCCCTATTTTTCGCCCGTGCGGCCCGGTTCAGGCGAAGCAGGGGCCCAGCTCGCGGATCTCGACCGTGCACCATTGCGCGGCCGGGCACTGCGCCGCGATCGCCACGGCGTCGTCGCGCGTGGCGCAGTTCAGCAGGAAATAGCCGCCGATCATTTCCTTGGCCTCGGCGTAGGGGCCGTCGAGCAGGCGCTGGCGCCCGTCGCGCACTTGCAGCCTGAGCCCTTCGGTTTCCGACTTCAGCGACTGCGCGTCGTGCAACAGGCCGCGCGCTTTCAGGTCGTCGGCAAAGCGCACCATGTTGTCATAGGCGGCGCGGCCGGCCTCGGGGGTGCGCTGGGCTCGTTGGCCGATGGGTTCGACGATGAGCAGCATATAAGGCATGGGGCGGGCTCCGCGTGAGGGGGCTGGCTGGGGTGGGGGGAAACGGCCCGCCCAGTTTATCCGGCCGGCTTGCCCGTTTGGAAGGCCCGGCCCGCCATTCGGGTGTATCGTAGCCCGTTGCATACGGAGATCTTCATGACTGCTACCCAGGAAAGCATCAACATGGCGCTTTTCTGCGACTTCGAAAACGTCGCATTGGGCGTGCGCGACGCCAACTACCAGAGATTCGACATCAAGCCTGTACTCGAACGCCTGCTGCTCAAGGGCAGCATCGTGGTCAAGAAGGCCTATTGCGACTGGGAACGCTATCGCGAATTCAAGGCCACCATGCACGAGGCCAATTTCGAGTTGATCGAGATCCCGCATGTGCGGCAGTCGGGCAAGAATTCGGCCGACATCCGCCTGGTGGTCGATGCGCTGGACCTCTGCTATACCAAGCTGCACGTCGACACGTTCGTGATCATCAGCGGCGATTCCGACTTTTCGCCGCTGGTGTCCAAGCTGCGCGAGAACGCCAAGCAGGTGATCGGGGTGGGGGTGAAACGCTCGACCTCGGACCTGCTCATCGCCAACTGCGACGAGTTCATTTTCTACGACGACCTGGTGCGCGACCGCGCGCGCGCCGAGCCCAAGTCCGGCGCCGCGCGCGATTCCGGCGGCGCGGCCCGGCGCGGCACGGACGATGATCCCGGCCGCAAGGCCGAGCTCGAGGCGCGGCGCACGCAGGGCATCGAGATCGCCGTCGAGACCTTCGAAGACCTGGTTTCCGAGCGCGGCGACGGCGGCAAGATCTGGGCTTCGGTGCTGAAAGAGGCCATCAAGCGCAGGAAGCCGGATTTCAACGAGTCGTACTACGGCTTTCGCGCGTTCGGCAACCTGCTCGAAGAAGCGCAGGCGCGCGGCCTGCTGGCATTCGGGCGCGACGAGAAATCGGGCGCCTATGTGTACCGCGCGCCGGCGCCCGAGCTGGCGGTGGCCACCGGCGTCCCGGGCGGCGGAACCGCCCGCAAGACGGCCGCCCGCAAGACGGCTGCCCGCAAGGCGGCCGCGCCCGAGGCAGGCGCTGCCGCCGAGCGCGTCGCCGACATGGCGGTGCCGGCGGAATCGGCCGCGCCGGCCGCCGAGACAGCCGGGGACGCGGCGCCCGCCGCCCGCAAGACCCCCGCTCGCGGCAGGCGGCCGCGCAAGACCAGCGAGGCCTGAATGCCGGTATCGCGGGATGGCCCGCCTGCCACGCTGGCGCTGCGTCGCGCCGTCGAGTCCGACCTGCCTTACCTGCTGGCGCTGCGGCGCCAGACCATGGACGCGCACCTGGCCGCCAGCGGCCTGCCGGCCGACGATGCCGCGCACCTGAGCCGCGTCCTGTATCACTGGGAAGATGCCCGGATCGTGCTGCTCGACGGCGTGCCGGCGGGCCTGCTGAAGGCCTATCGCGGGCCCGACGCCTGGCATGTGGTGCAGATCCAGGTGGCGCCCGGGCACCAGGGCCGGGGCCTGGGCGAACGCCTGCTGCGCGGCGTGCTGGCGCAGGCCGACGCCGCCGGCCTGCCGGCGCGGCTGGACGTGCTGCGGGCCAACCCCGCCCGCCGGCTCTACGAACGCCTGGGGTTCCGCATCCAGGCCCAGGCCGGCGCCGAGTACCATATGGTGCGGCCGGCCCCGGACAACGCCGGCCAGTACACTGGCGCTAGTCTTTCCTGACGCGGTTTTCGCAATGGACCATTCTTCCGTCTTGGCGCGCGACTGGCGCGCCGCCTGGCTGGCCCAGGCGCAGGCCCGCCCGTGGGTGGCCCTGGGGCTGGCGGCCGCCACGCTGGCCGTGCTGTGGCTGTTGTCGTCGGGCCTGTATCACGCCCTGACGGGCATCGAGCGCAGCTATGTCGGCTATGCCGCGCTGGGCGGCCTGGCCGGCTTCGGCGCCACCGCGGCGGGGGCGCTGGCCGCCATCGGCATGCGCACCATTCATGCGCGCACCCAGGACACCATGCTGGGCTTCGCCGCCGGGATGATGCTGGCGGCCAGCGCCTTTTCCCTGATCCTGCCCGGCCTGGCTGCCGCCGGGGCGCTGGTGGGCCAGGGCCCGGCGGCGGCGGCCGTGGTGGTGCTGGGCCTGGCCCTGGGCGTGCTGCTGATGCTGGGCCTGGATGTCTTCACGCCGCACGAGCACGACAGCACCGGGCGCTGCGGCCCGCAGGCCGAGCGCGTCAACCGCGTATGGTTGTTCGTGCTGGCCATCACCTTGCACAACCTGCCCGAGGGCATGGCCATCGGGGTGGGCTTCGCCAACGGCGACATGCAGGTCGGCATTCCGCTGGCCTCGGCAATTTCCATCCAGGATATTCCCGAAGGGCTGGCGGTGGCGATGGCGCTGCGGGCCACCGGCCTGTCGCCGGTGCGCGCCGCGCTGGTGGCGGTGGCCTCGGGCCTGATGGAACCGCTGGGGGCGCTGGTGGGGCTGGGCATGTCCAGCGGGCTGGCGCTGGCCTATCCCGTCAGCCTGGGGCTGGCGGCGGGCGCCATGATCTTCGTGGTGTCGCACGAAGTCATCCCCGAGACGCACCGCAATGGCCACCAGACGCCGGCCACCGTGGGGCTGATGGCGGGGTTCGCCGTGATGATGTTCCTGGATACTGCCTTGGGCTAGGCGTGCCACCGGCAGGCCGGGTAATTTTTCCTGTTCATTCGCAAGGACGACTGTCGTGATCGCGCTGCTTGAGGCCCGCCGGGCCGGCCTGTTCCAACGCCAGCATTGGCTGCCCAACATCATCTCGGGCGTCATCGTGGGGGTCGTGGCCCTGCCGCTTGCCATGGCCTTCGCCATCGCCTCGGGCGTCAAGCCCGAGCAGGGCCTGTACACCGCCATCGTGGCCGGGTTGCTGGTTTCGATGTTCGGGGGCAGCCGCCTGCAGATCGCCGGGCCCACCGGCGCGTTCATCGTGATCCTGGCCGGGGTCGTGGCCGAGCACGGCGTGGCCGGCCTGCAGCTGGCCACGCTGATGGCCGGCATCATCCTGCTGTTGCTGGGCGTGGCGCGCATGGGTGCGGTCATCAAGTTCATCCCGGCGCCGGTCATCGTGGGCTTCACCGCCGGCATCGGCGTCATCATCTGGGTCGGGCAGTGGAAAGACTTCTTCGGCCTGCCCGGTGTGACCGCCACCCATTTCCACGAGAAGCTGTGGCAGCTGCTGCAGGCGCTGCCGCACCTGCACCTGGCGACCACCGCGCTGGCCTGCGTCAGCCTGGCGCTGCTGATCCTGTCGGCGCGCGTGCCGTACCTGAAACGGGTGCCGGGGCCGCTGGTGGCGCTGGTGGTGGCGACCCTGCTGCAGGCGGTGTTTCATTTCGACGGCGTGGCCACCATCGGCTCGGCTTTCGGCGGCGTGCCCCAGGGGTTGCCCAGCTGGCAATGGCCCGAGGTCACGCTGTCGCGCGTCATCGAACTGATCGGCCCGGCTTTCGCCATTGCCATGCTGGGCGCCATCGAATCGCTGCTGTCCGCGGTGGTGGCCGACGGCATGGCCGGCACCCGCCACAACTCCAACCAGGAACTGGTCGGGCAGGGCATCGCCAATATCGCCGCGCCGCTGTTCGGCGGCATCGCGGCCACCGGCGCGATCGCCCGCACCGCCACCAATATCCGCAATGGCGGCACCAGCCCGCTGGCGGGCATCGTGCATGCGGCGACGCTGCTGGCCATCGTGCTGTTGCTGGCGCCCCTGGCCGAGAACGTGCCGCTGGCGGCCCTGGCCGCGATCCTGTTCGTGGTGGCCTGGAACATGAGCGACGTGCGGCATTTCGCCAAGATGCTGCGCCGCGCGCCGCGCGCCGATGTGGTGATCCTGCTGGTGACTTTCGCCCTGACCGTGTTCGCCGACCTGGTGGTGGCGGTCAACATCGGCGTGATCCTGGCCACCTTGCACTTCCTGCGCCGCATGGCTTCCAGCGTGGGCGTATTACAAGTCGAGCGCGACGAGCTGCGCCGCGAACTGGCGGCCAGCGGCCTGGCCGAGCCGCCCGACGGGGTGCTGGTCTACACGATCGAGGGGCCGCTGTTCTTCGCCGCGGTGGAAAACTTCGAGCGCGCGCTGGCCAATACCCACAGCGACCCGCGCCAGCTCATCATCCGCCTGCGCCACGTGCCGTTCATCGACGTGACCGGGCTGCAGGTGCTGGAAGACGTCATCGTGCGCCTGCGCGAGCGCGGGGTGCGGGTGCTGTTGGCCGAAGCCAACGCCCGCGTGCACGGCAAGCTGAAGAAAGCCATGATCGCCGACCTGGTGGGGGTCGACGGCGTATTCGAGACGCTGCCGCAGGCGCTGGCGGCTTGCGGGGCGACGCCGGCCGGCGCGCCGGCGGGGCCGCTGGGCGGGCAGGCGCCCGCCGCCTGAGCGGCCCGCGCCGCAACCCTAGCGGCGGCCGTTGAGCAGGCCGCCGCCGATCTGCAGCAGGTCGTTCAGGCCGACCTGGCCATCGCCGTCCTGGTCGAGCAGCGAGCCCAGCAGGCCGCCGCCCACGCCGCCTTGCTGCCGGGCGGCATCGCGTTCGTGGCCCAGGGTGGCGCTTAGTCCGCCGGCATCCATGCCGCCGCCCTGCATGCGCTGGGCCAGGAAGGCCATGACGATGGGCGCCAGCAGCTTCAGCAGGCTGGCGGCGTTGTTGCCGCCCAGGCCGGTGGCCTGGCCCAGGCTGTCCTCGGCGCGCTGCTGGTTGCTGCCGAAAATATGGCCCAGGATGCCGGCCCCGTCGGACTGGCCGGCGCCGCCACCCAGCAGCGACCCCAGCAGGCCGCCCAGGTCGGGGGCGGCTCCGGCGTGGTCGCGCTGCAGTGCGCCGAACAGGGCTTCGGCGCCCTGGGGCTGGGCGGCATTCTGGCCCAGCGTGCCCAGCAGCATCGGCAGCGCGGCGCTGACCGCATCGCGGGTCTGGGCGGCGTCGGTGCCCAGTTGCTGGGAAATCTGCTGTATCGGCGCGCCCTGCAGTTGCGCGAACAGCTCGTCGGAAAGCGTGGCGGGAGAGTTCATGGCGTTTCTTCTTGATGAACGGGTCTGGCAAGCGTACCACCGGACGGCGCGGGCGGGTGGGCCGCTTGCGGCGCATTGCGCAGCAGCGCGCCCAGCAGCGCGGCCGCCGCCGCGCAGACGGCGCCCAGCAGGAACGCCAGGCGATAGCCGCCATTGAGCGCCTCGGGCAGTACCGTGCCGGCCGCGGCCAGGTGGCCGGTGCGCGCCGCCGCCAGGCTGGCCAGGATGGCCAGGCCCAGCGCGCCGCCCATCATGAAGGAAGTGTTGACCACGCCCGAGGCCAGCCCGGATTCGTGCGGCGGCACATCGTTCATGGCGGCCAGCAGCAGGGGGTTGAAGGCAATGCCGGCGCCCAGCCCCAGCAGCAGCATGCCGGGCAGGATGTGCGGCGTGAAATCGCCATCGACCGGGGCCTGGGAAAACAGCGCCAGGCCGATGGCGGCAAGGGCCAGCCCCGCGGCCAGCGGCGCGCGGATGCCGAAGCGCATCACCAGCCGCGCCGACACGCCCAGCGAGCACACCGCCATGATCACATTGCCCGGCAGGAAGGCCAGGCCGACCTGCATGGCGCTGTAGCCCAGCACCAGCTGCATGTACAGCGCCGAGATGAAGAACCACGCGAACATGGCGCCGGCCCACAGCACGCCCACCACGTTGGCGATGGCCAGGTTGCGCAGCCGGAACAGGCCCAGCGGCATCAGCGGCGCCGGCGTGCGGGCCTCGATGGCCAGGAACGCGGCCATCAGCACGGCGGCCGCCATCAGCAGGCCGAGCGACTGGGGCGAAGTCCAGCCGGCCTCGTTGCCGTTGACGACCGCGTACACCGCCAGCATGAGGGACAGCGTCACCGTGACCGCGCCGGCCACGTCCAGCCGGGTGCCGGCCGCGGGCGGGCGCCCGCCGGGCAGCAGCACCAGGCACAGGCCGAAGACCGCCGCCCCGATAGGCAGGTTCACCAGGAAGATCCAGTGCCAGCTCAGCGCGCTGGTCAGCAGGCCGCCCAGCAGCACGCCGACGCTGCCGCCGCCGGCGCACACGAAGCCGTACACGCCCATGGCCTTGGCCCGCTCGGCCGGCTCGGAAAACAGGTTCATGATCAGCGACAGCGCCACGGCCGACACCACCGCGCCGCCCAGGCCCTGCACGGCGCGCGCGGCCACCAGCAGTTCCTGGGTGTGCGCCACGCCGCATGCCAGCGAGGCCAGCGTGAACAGCGTCAGGCCCGCCAGGAAGACCCGGCGCGGCCCCAGCAGGTCGCCCAGCCGTCCGCCCAGCAGCAGGAAGCCGCCGAAGGTCAGCATGTAGGCATTGACCACCCATACCAGCGCGGTCTCGGAAAACTGCAGGTCGGCGCGGATCGAGGGCAGCGCCACGTTGACGATGGTGGTGTCCAGGACAATCATCAGCACGCCCAGGCACAGCACCATCAGTGCCAGCCAGCGTTGCCTGCCTTGCAGAGAATGCTGCATGCGGAAGCTCCGTCGATGGGGGCAGGCGTTCAGGCGGCCATCTGGCCGCCGTTGACCAGCCAGGACGTGCCGTAGCGGTCGGTCAGCGCGCCGAACGCCTCGGCCCAGAAGGTTTTCTGCAGCGGCATGGCCACGGTGCCGCCTTCGGCCAGGTTGTTGAATACGCGGGTCGCGTCGGACACGGTGGGGAACACCAGGGCCAGCGAGACGCCTTGCTGGCCCTGGTAGGGCTGGCCCGGCGCCGCGTCCGAGGCCATCAGGGTCTGGCCGTCCAGGCTGAGCCGGGCGTGCATGATGCGGTCGCGCACGTCGGCGGGAATGTCGGCATCGCCGGGCGCCTGGCCGTAGGTCACCATGGCCTCGATATGGCCGCTGAGGGTGCGTTCGTAAAAGCGCATGGCTTCGGCGCATTGTCCGTCGAATGTCAGGTAGGCGCAGAGCTGCGGCATGATGAAGTCTCCGGTAGGGGGCACCCGTGTTGGCCAAGGGTGGGCGCCCGGTGTTGTAATGGCGGTCGCGCCGATGAACCACGAAACGATCGTCACGATGACCATTCAGATCAATGAAGAACTGCGAACCTATATCGACCCGCTCAGCGCCGAGGAATACGCGGCGCTGGAGCGCAGCCTGCTGGCCGAAGGCTGCCGCGACGCGCTGGTGCTGTGGGGCGATGTGCTGGTCGATGGTCACAATCGCTACGAGTTGTGTCGCAAGCACGGCATCGAGTTCAAGACTGTCCAGAATACCCGTTTTACGTCGCTGGATGATGTCCGGTTGTGGATGATCGAGAATCACCTGGGCCGGCGCAGCATATCGGATTTCCAGCGCGGGGTGCTGGCCCTGCGCAAGAAAGAAATCCTGCAGGCGCGGCAGGCGGCCGCCACGCCGGCCGGCGACGCGGCGGCGCGGGCCGACGCGCCCGCCGAGCCGGCGCCGGCGCTCAGCCGCCAGGCGCTGGCGCGCGCCGCGCGCGTCAGCAGCAGCACGCTGGGCCAGATCGAGAAAATCCACAAGGCGGCCGCACCCGAGCTGGTGCGCGCCGTGAAAGCGGGCGATATCTCCATCAATGCGGCCGCCACCGTGGCCGCGCTGCCGGCCGAGCAGCAGGTGGCCGCCGCGTCCGAAGGGCGCAAGGCGTTGCGCGAGCTGGCGCGCCAGGCGCGGCAGGCCAAGGCCAGCGCACGGGTCGACGAGCCGTCCGCGGCCGACGATGCGGGCGGCCCGGTCGACGACTATCCCGCCGAAGTGGCGCGCCTGCGCCGCCTGGTGGCCGCGCTGACCGAAGAGCGCGATGCCCTGAAGAAGAAGGTAATGCACCTGACGGTGGCGCTGGCCGAGGCGCGCAACAGCGCGTAGGGGTTGGGCCTGCGGCCGTCACCCCGCCTGGCGGAAGGTCAGGTTGATGCGCATGGCGCCCAGTTGCGGGTGCGCGGCCTCTTTCAGCGGCAGCACGCCGTGGTAGCGCAGCCGGTCGGGGCCGCCCCATACCACCACGTCGCCGTGCCGCAGCGGCACGCGCTGCGCGCGGTCGCCGCGCTGCCGGCCGCCGAACAGGAATACCGTATCGATGCCCAGCGAGACGGACACGATGGGCGCGTCGAAGTCGCGCTCGTTCTTGTCCTGGTGCAGCGACATGCGCGCGCCGGGCAAGTAGCGGTTGATCAGGCAGGCATCGGGCCGGAATCCGGCGAAGCCGGCCGCCTCGGCGCCTGCTTGCGCCAGGCGCAGGAAGGCGGCCGGCAGGGCGGGCCAGGGGCGGCCGGTCTGCGGGTCGCGGCGGGTGTAGCGGTAGCCGTGCCGATCGGACGTCCAGCCCAGCGCGCCGCAATTGCTCAGCGCCACCGACATGCGGAACCCGCCGGGGGTTTCCATGTGGCGCAGCGGCGCTTCGGCCAGCACGCCATCCAGCGCCGGCAGCAATGCGTCGACGTGCGGCAGTGCCAGGCCGCCCAGTACGACCGCGCGCGGGCCCAGCGCGACGCGCACGGGCGCGATATCGTCGGGGGCGAACAAGTCCAGGTTCATGCGTGGGTCGCTGGCCGGGGCGCCGCTACAGGGCGTCGTGGAAGATGATGCCCACCGTGTAGCGGCGGCCCGAGCGCACCTGGCTGACGCCATGGCGCTGGTTGACCCGATAGTAGCCGCGGGCGCCGCGGACCGGGCGATGATGCACCGCGAACACCACCGCGTCGCCCTGGCGCAGCGGCACGACGTCGGCGCGCGACTGCATGCGCGGGCGCTGGGTGGTCAGCACGAATTCCCCGCCGGTGAAATCGCGCTGCGGTTGCGACAGCAGCACGGCTACCTGCAGCGGAAACACGTGTTCGCCGTAGAGGTCCTGGTGCAGGCAGTTGTAGTCGCCCGGCCCGTATGCCAGGATCAGCGGGGTGGGGCGGCGCTGGCCGGCGGCGTGGCAGCGCCGCAGGAATTGCGCATGGTCGGCGGGGTAGCGCACGTCGATGCCCATGGCCTGGTTCCAGCGGTTGGCCAGCGGCGCCAGCCGCGGATACAGGGCGGCGCGCCACCGCGCGACGACATCCGGCAGCGGGTAGGCGAAGTATTTGTATTCGCCCTGCCCGAACCCGTGCCGCGCCATCACGACGCGGCTGCGGTAGCGGGCGTCGTCGCCATAGCCCGCGGCCAGTTCGGTGCATGCCCGCGCGTCCAGCAGCGCGGCAATCACGGCGTGGCCGTCGCGGTCCAGGGCGTCTTCCAGCGCGGGCCAGTCGAGCCGGCCCACGCGGTCGGCCGGCGCGTCGCCTTGCGTATCGGCAGGGAGGGCGGTGTTGTCCATGGCCCCAGTGTAGGCCGCGCGGCGCGGCCCGGCACCCCGGCTCTTGCGCCCGAATCCGGGCCGCGTCAGCCGCAGCGCAGGGCGCTGATGGCGTCGCCGCCGTCCAGGATGATGTTCAGCCGCGCGGGGTTGTATTCCATGGTCATGACCTGGCCGGGGCGCAGGACGCGCGACTGGCTGGAATGCGAGCGCGACTGGGCATCGTTGCCCACGGAATCGGAGAACTTCTTGCCGATCAGGTCTTGCACGGGCTGGGCGTCGCAGGTGGCCGAGGGGGCGCCGGTGGGCGGGGCGCTGCCGGCCGGGGCGTCGGATGAGGCGCGCTGCGTTCCGGACGTGGCGCAGGCCGTCAGGCCGGCAACGAGGAAAACGGGGATCAGCTTGCGTATCATGGAAGCTCCTTCTTGCAGGA